>Ga0181375_1000008_pt1 | contig 224615 bp, 256 predicted proteins | sample LowvirmetaG_FD_130090 | JGI IMG/M metagenome (GOLD analysis project Ga0181375, IMG submission 130090) | Marine viral communities from the Subarctic Pacific Ocean - Lowphox_11 viral metaG | ecosystem: Environmental > Aquatic > Marine > Oceanic | place: Subarctic Pacific Ocean | collected... | reverse complement strand
TGCTGCGCGAAATTGGCACCGTGGACCGTATCCCGGAATACATCGCCCGTGCCAAGGACAAGAACGATCCGTTCCGCCTGATGGGCTTTGGTCACCGCGTTTACAAAAACTTCGATCCCCGCGCGACGGTGATGAAACAATCCGCCGACGAGGTTTTGGAACTCTTGGGCGTGGAAAACAACCCGACGCTTCAGGTCGCAAAAGAGCTGGAAAAACAAGCGCTTGCCGATCCGTATTTCCACGACAAGAAACTGTTCCCGAACGTCGATTTCTACTCCGGCATCATTTTGGAGGCCATGGGTTTCCCAACTGCGATGTTCACCCCGATCTTTGCGCTCTCGCGCACCGTCGGCTGGATTTCGCAGTGGAAAGAGATGATCGAAGATCCGGCAATGAAAATCGGTCGTCCGCGTCAGCTTTACACCGGCGAAACGCAGCGTCCCTATGTGAACGTCGAAGACCGCTAAGGTCCTGTCGATCTTCTGAAAAATGCGAAACCCGCTTCGAAAGAGGCGGGTTTTTCTTTGAGTTTTTGGCAACAATGGAAACGGATTACGCGGCCGCCAAGCGTCGCCGCGAAAAGCGCAGACCGTCCCGCATATTGAGGCCCAGAAGCGTGATATTGGTGGCCCCGGCCAAAAGTTCGATGCTCTGGATGGCCCAATAGAGCGGCCCGCCCTGCCCCTGCATCGCCAGCGGCAGGAGGATCAGCGCGGAGGGCACAAGGAAGATCAACCCGTTGAAGGCAATGATCTTCATCCGCTTTTGTTTTGCGCCGATCAGGGCCCCGCGCATGTTTTGGCCGAGGCGATTTCCGGAAAACCCGGTCAGGATCAACATCGGAATAAGCGCCAAAAGGCCCCAGGCGATGCCAAGTTTTGCCATGGCGATCAGATATTTGTCGCCGATCACGAGGGTGGTGATGGTGGCCGTCAAGAAGATGGCGATGATCAGAAGGGCCGCAGCTCCGAAGGCGGCATGGATTTTGGACAGCATGGTGAGTCTCCATATGTATAGCTTGCTATATATATTTGCATAGCAAGCTATACTATGAAAAACAAGCCTCATGATAGATACCAATTACTCAGCCAAGTTTTCCCGTGCGCACTCCGAAGGCTATCAAGTGAACCACATGGCCCGGCTCTTCATCCGTGCGATTCAGGACCGGATCAAACCGCTGGGCCTTTCAACAGGCACCTTCCCGGTGATGCTCGCCCTTTGGGAAAAAGAGGGTCAAACGCAGCGCGAGCTGGTGCGGGAGCTGGGCGTTGAACAGGCGACCATGGCCAACACACTGTCGCGGATGGAGCGGGACGGTTTGGTGATCCGGCGCGCGCATGAGGCAGATGCACGGGTTCAGACCGTCTGGCTGACGGAACGCGCGCGGGGGCTCAGAGACCCTGCGATCAAGGAGGCGACTGAGGTCAATGATCTGGCGACCCAAGGCATGAGCGATCAGGAGCGCGCCGATTTCACCGCGCTGATGGCAAAGGTCATCGCAAACCTGTCAGAGACTTAGCGCCCTTCGTATTTGGGTTTGCGCTTTTCCAAAAAGGCGATGACGCCCTCTTTGAAATCGCGGGTTTGGCCGCAATGGTTTTGCAACTTCGCCTCAAGGGTCAATTGCTGGGCCAGAGTGTTGTCATAGGAGGCATGCATGGCCTCTTTGAGGTGGCGATAGGACACGGTCGGCCCCTTGGCCAGATACCCGGCCCGCGCGCGCCAATGAGCCTCGAAATCGGCGTCAGGCACGGCCTCGTAAATCATGCCCCATTGCATCGCCTGAGCCGCCGAAATTTCATCGGCAAACAGCGATGCCCCCATGGCACGCGCCAGCCCGACCAAGCGTGGCAAGACATAGGTGCCACCCGCGTCGGGGATCAGGCCGATGCGCGAAAAGGCCTGAACGAAGACGGCGGATTGGCTTGCGATCACCACGTCACAGGCCAGCGCCAAAGAGGCCCCGGCCCCTGCCGCCGCGCCATTGACGGCGGCGATGGTGGGCACCGGACTGTCGTGAATGGCGTGGAGCATCGGCTCATATTCATCGCGCAGCGTACGCTCAAGATCGGCGGTGGCGGCATTCACCCCATCGCCCAGATCCTGACCGGAACAAAAGGCGCGGCCTTCGCCGGTCAACACAACCACCCGCGCCGATTTGGCGGCATCGCGCACCGCATGGGTGATTTCGGCTCGCATCTGGGTGTTGAGCGCATTCATCACCTCGGGGCGATTGAGGGTGACGACGGCAATGTCGTCCGCCTGCTCAAAGCGAATTGTGTCGTACTGCATGGACGTCTCTCTCCCTGATTGGTTGCCCCAAAGATAGGCATCGCGGGGCCAAAAGGAAGAGAGACGCTCCGTCATCGCCTAAGAATCATGAGAAGAGTCCCATTACAGGCCAAAGAGCGCAGAACTTCGGTCCGGCACCTCGGGGTTGGCCTGCCGTCTGCGCGTCACGGCGCGGATCACCGCCAAGGCGGTTGCATCGGGGCGCGCCTCAAGGCGGATGTAGCGTGAACCATCGCGGTTGCGTTCCAAAAGCTCGTCCTCAATCAAGGAACGGCGGATTTGGGCGGCATCGCGAAAGGTGGTCATGCTGTCGAACAGATCGGAAATCTCGCGCTCAGAGAACACGTGGCGCGGCGGCACCTGAGCCCAAAGCGCCCAAAGCCCGTGTTGGCGAACCTTGCGTTTGGTCGACCACGAGGTCAAACGCCCGGTCTCATCAAACCGCGCCAAAGCGCGTGACACGGCCCGTCCTTCGGCGGCCATGATCGGTTCCGCGCCGATTTGCGTGGCTTTGAGATGTTGAAAATTGCGATAGCCCCCGGCGCGAGCAATCGCATTTAACAGCGATTGATGCGGCGGGGCGGCTTCGCCCAGATCGGATTTGAGCGCACGCGCAAAGGCGGACACGTCGGGAAGGGTGAGTGAAATCACGTCACGAGTCATCGGTTCTCTCCGTTGATCGCGTCTGTTACATCGTGCGGGAGCTGTCCTTGCCACGCTTATAGACGCGCGGGAAACCGGGAGTGTTCAAAGGCTTAAACAGGTTCAGCGTATTTCCATGTGGAAACGACAGCGACTCGGTGAACTGCGGACCGTGGCACGGGTATACAAAACCCCGCCCTGCGATGGCAAGCGGCGGGGTTTGAGTATTTGGATCACGGCAAAAAGAGGGTGCTTTACTCGTTCAAAAGTGCCTGTAGCCGCTTTTCTTCGTCCTCGGTCAGATCGGATTGTTCGGGTTCCGATTGCCGACGGCGCAGAAAGCCAAAACCGATGCCAAGCGCGATGATCAACATGGCGGGGCCCGCGATCCACAGCAATTTATTGGCCCCGGTCAGGGTTGGTTTCAACAGCACATATTCGCCGTAGCGGTCGACGATATACGCCACGGTTTGCTCATTCGTGTCGCCCGCGACAAGACGTTCGCGGACCAAAAGCCTCAGGTCTTTGGCCAGCGTCGCGTTGCTTTCGTCAATGTTTTCATTACGACACACAAGACAGCGCAGCCCTTGGGAAATATCCCGCGCGCGCGATTCCATCACCGGATCGGGCAGAACTTCGTCAGGCTGCACGGCATAAAGCGGCGTAGCAAGGAGCAGCGCGAGGGCAAGGATCAAACGTTTCATTCTGCCGGCACTCCTTTCGGCGCAGAGGCGGCAGATTTGCGGGCACCGGCCGCGACCCGGTAGCGGCGATCGGTGAGCGACAACAGCCCACCAAAGGCCATGATCAAAGTGCCGCCCCAAATCCAGTTGGCCAGCGGTTTGATATAGGTGCGCACGGCCCAGCCGCCGTTGGATTGCACATCCCCGATCACCAGATAGACATCGCGCAAAAAGCCGTTGTCGATCCCGGCCTCGGTGGTCGGCATTTGCGCCACCGGGTAGGAGCGTTTTTCGGGGTGCAACGTGGCGACTTTTTGGGGGCCTTCAAAGACAGACATGGTGGCCATGGTGGTGAGGTAATTCGGCCCCTGTTTGCGTTCAACCGCATCAAGCGTGATGGTGTAGCCCGCAACATCAAAGGTTTCTCCGACCTGCACGATGCGGATGTCTTCGACGGTCCAGGCGGTCAGCCCGGCGATGCCCGCGATGGTGATGCCAAGGCCACCATGGGCAAACAGACGCCCCCAATCGGCGCGCGGCAAACGGAACAGGCGCGACAGGGTGCGGTTTTTACCCAGCTTCAGAACGATGTCTTGGATCGCACCAGCCACCACCCATGTGCCAAGACCAAGGCCAATAGGTGCCAGCAGAGTCTTTTGCGTTTGCATCGACCAGATCAGCCCCATGACCGCAAGCGTCAGGATCAGCGCCGGGATGAGTTTTTTCACTGCCACCCCAAGGCGCGCGCGTTTCCATGGCAGGATCGCACCAATGGGCAAAACCACGGCCAACATGGTGAAAAACGGCGTGAAAGCGGCGTTGAAAAACGGCGCGCCGACAGAGAGTTTGCGCGCCCAGAAGGCTTCGGCGACCAAGGGCCAGATCGTGCCGGTGAAGACAACCAGAGCCGCAACGGCGAGCAGGATGTTGTTCACCACCAAAGCGCTTTCGCGTGAGACCATGGAGAACACGCCCTTGGCGCTCATCACATTGGCGCGCAAGGAGAACAGGATCAACGCGCCGCCCATGAAAAAGGCCAGGATCATCAGGATGAAAATGCCGCGTTCCGGGTCATTGGCAAAGGCATGGACCGAGGTGATCACGCCCGAGCGCACGAGGAACGTACCGATCAGCGAGAAGCCGAAAGCCAAGATGGCCAGCAAAATGGTCCAGCTTTTGAGCGCCTCGCGTTTTTCCACAACGATGGCGGAATGGAGCAAAGCGGCGGCAAAGAGCCACGGCATGAAGGACGCGTTTTCGACCGGGTCCCAGAACCAAAAACCGCCCCAGCCAAGTTCATAATAGGCCCACCACGATCCAAGGCCGATGCCGATGGTGAGGAAAATCCACGCGGCCAAGGTCCAGGGACGCACCCAGCGGCCCCAAGCCGCGTCCACACGGCCCTCTAAGAGCGCGGCGACGGCGAAGGAAAAGGTCATGGAGAGACCAACATAGCCGAGATAAAGGAAGGGCGGGTGGAAGGCCAAACCCGGATCTTGCAACAGCGGGTTGAGGTCTTCGCCATTCATCGGCGGAAATTCCAGACGGGTGAACGGGTTGGACGTGAACAGGATAAAGGCCAGAAACGCCAAGCCAATCGCGCCCTGAACGCCCAAAACCCGCGCCCGCAATGTGTCCGGCAGGTTGGAACCAAACAGTGCGGCCGCCGCTCCGAAAAGGGCCAAGATCAGCACCCAAAGCAACATCGAACCTTCATGGTTGCCCCAAACGCCGGAGATTTTGTACAGCATCGGTTTGAGCGTGTGCGAATTGGCCACCACCACTTTGAGCGAGAAATCCGAGGTGACGAAGGCGTAGGTCAACGCGCCAAAGGAGAAGGCGATCAACACAAGTTGCACCAAAGCCGCCGGTTCGCCCACGGCCATCAAGGCGCGTTGACTCGTTTGCGCGCCCCAAAGCGGCAAAACGGTTTGAGCGATGGCCACGACAAAGGCCATGACAAGGGCAAAATGTCCTAGTTCTACGAGCATGTGCGTCTCCCTTTTGCGACTGTTCTACCCGGTTGTGAGCGACCCGCCAATGGGCTGCGCGCGCATGTCGCAAGCGGATGCAATGAGACCTGCGACCAAAGCACAAGAAAAAGGGGCCAAAGCGGCCCCTTTTCCCGTCTCACCCCACTCCCCTTGTCGCTAAAGCAACAAAAGGGCCCCAAGAGAGACAAGCATTGCGCCAAACACCGGCCAAAGAAAGGCCACACCGTGCAAACCAAAGGAGCCTTGGATCACCGAAAAGTGAAGCACCGCCCCCGAGATCAGCAGCGAGAGGAACAAAAACAGCGCCGCCGCTTCGGCGCCCCAAGCCGGATTCCCGGCAATCTGCATCAGCCACCACCACCCGATTGTCAATCCAGACCCCGCCCAGGACAGTGACATGCCAAGCGCCAAAGGGGTTGCGCGCACCACCCAAAGCCACAGAAACGTCACCGAGATCATCAACGCCATCAAGGCGATGGCCCCGTAAGCGATCAACACCGCCTGATCATATCCGACGGTCTGCACCGCCAAAAGCGCCGCCACGACAACCGCCGCGTAAAGAATTGCTACCTGTTTCATTGTTCAAGCATCTCCTTGACGACAGCGTCCAATGCGGCGGCTGCCTCTCGGTTTTGGCGCAGGGCCGTGGCGAGCGCTTCGCCCCACCAGAGTCCGCGAAGTTTGGTCCAAATCTTGCGAAAAGGATGTGTCATCACGTCATCCCCTCGGCAGCCGTTCGCGGATCATCGTGGTCATTTCCACCAGAATCTGCGTGTTTTTATTAAGCACATCGCGAGTCGCCTGATCTTTTTGCGCATCGCGGTAGAGCAGGAAAAACACCATCAACACCCAAGGTCCGTGTTCTGAGACGGCGGCAATCAACGCGTCACTCATCCCGCCCCCCTTTCCAGGCCTCAAGAGCGGGATTCTCCGCCGTCGCCCCCGGCACATAGACCGGCTTGGCCTCCCAAGAGGGCGCTGATGCCACAGGCGGAACACCCTGCCCCTGCGCCCCCGCCTCAAGCGCTTTGAGCGCCGCGATATTGGCCGTCACAATCGGGGCTTGCGCCACGGTGGCGGCGACAGAGCGTTGAAACTCTTGCGATTTCACCTGATAGCGGGCACCAAAGTAAAACGACACGATCGTGCCCAACAGCCACCAAAGCGGCTCCGGGATCAGCGCGACCCCCTGCATCCTAGAGGCAAACCAAAGCGGATCGACCATGGCCGAGACGCACAATCCGATGGTGCCAAAGGCCATCAATGGTCGCGGCACGCGGTTGAGCGCATCCATCAGCCGATCAAACGCGCCTTTGCGTTCCACCGCAAATTCGGCGGCGAATTGTTGCATCGCGGAGCTGCGGTAATTGGCTTCGCGCACAGCCCCGGCCTCTTTGTTTTCGAAAAACACTTCGGCCGTGTCTTTGACCAGATTGCGCCCGTCGCCAAAGATCGCATCAAACAGCTTGCCGATTATCCCCATGACGCCACCCGCGCTGCATGCTCAGAATCTGTCAGGTGATAGCGTGGGGAAATGAAGTCCTCGGCCCGGATGATCCAACCGCCTTTGCCGCCCTTGCGTGTGCGCGCGTATTTGCGTGAGGTCGGGCGGCGATCTGCCAGAGCGTAATAGTAATTGCGCCGGGCAATGCCGTAAGCGTCGGCCAAGTGATGCGGGGCCAAAGATTGCGCAATATGCGCGGCCTCGATGGTTTGTGGCCCAATCGCCCCATCCACCGCAATCCTCTGCCCCATATCGGTCAAAAGCCGCTGCAAAATCCGCACGGCATTGCCGCCCGAGTTGACATACATGTCGAACACGCTGGCTTGTAAAACCGGGGGCAATTCGTCGATGCGGGGGCGGTGAAAGTAATGTTCGACAAAAATGTCGCGCGCCTGAACCCGTGTCAGCTTGCGCAGGTCGGATGTCGTCACCCGCCCGTCGCCATCCACATCGACGCCCAGCGTGCGCATCGTGCCGATGGTGACGCCATATTTGGTTGCCCCGCCCGGATCGTCGGGGTCATTGATGTATCCGCCCTCACGGGCAATGATCTCGTCTGCGATCTGTTGTACTGTTTTCATATGCCTCAATCCCACCAATTGATGGGATCAAGGTTGCGCAAAAAGGTTAACGCCCGTGGACCTGAGCGCGCGGGCTCCGTTTTACGCGGCGTTCAGAAAGACTTAGCTTTCCGGCTCTTTATAGAGTCCCTGTTCCTTGAGGGCGTCCACAACCTCTTTCGGCATATAGGACTCATCGTGTTTGGCCAGAATTTCGGTCGCCACAAACACCCCGTTTTGCAGGCTGCCGGTGCCGATCATGCCCTGATTTTCATCAAACAAATCCGGCAAAACACCCTCAAAGCGCACCGGGATCGTTTCATTGGTGTCGGTCACACTAAAGGTCACATGGGTGCCCTCACCGCGCACCAAACTGCCCTCTTCGACCAACCCGCCGATGCGGAAAACCTCGCCTGCGCGCGGCGGTTCTTCGACCACTTGCGTGGGCGAGCGAAACAGGTTGATGCCATCGCGAAAGGCATAGCCGATCAGCGACACCGCCACCACAAGGGCCACGGCCGCAATCGCAAACACTTGAATGCGACGGGTCTTTTTAAGGGTCTTCAAACCGGCCATGGCGTCCTCCTGTGAGACAATCTTACGGGTACATCGGTGCGTTCATAAGACCGGCGGTCTCATCCAGCCCAAGCATCAAGTTGGCGTTTTGGATCGCTTGACCAGACGAGCCTTTGGTCAGGTTGTCGATCACCCCAATCACGATGGTCCGGCCTTGGATACGATCCTCCACCACGCCAATATGACAGAAATTTGAGCCGCGCACATGTTTCATCGCCGGCACCTGCCCCAGTGGCAGCACTTTGATAAACGGCTCGTTCATATAGGCGTCGGCCAGCGCGTAATGCACCGCACTCGCCTCGCCCTGAACATAGGCGGTGGCCAAAATGCCGCGGGTGGCGGGGATCAGATGCGGGGTGAATTGAATGCGCACATCGCGTCCGGCGACCAGGGAGAACTCCTGATCAAATTCGCCCAAATGCCGATGTTTTCCGCCGACTGAATAGCCAAAGCTGTTGTCTTCAAGCTCGCCGAACAAAAGATGCTCTTTCAGCGCCCGCCCTGCGCCGGAGACCGCCACTTTAAGATCCAAAATGATCTGCTCAAGGTCGATCACCCCGGCACCGATCAAAGGCCGCAGGATGAATTGCCCGGTCGCGGCGTTACAGCCGGTCCCGGCCACAAGCCGCGCCGTCTTGATCTGCTCGCGGTAAAATTCGGTCAGGCCGTACACTGCCTCTTTTTGCAACTCGACCGCAGAGTGCGGTTTGCCATACCATTTCTCATACTCCGCCGGGTCACGCAGCCGGAAATCGGCAGACAGGTCCACCACTTTGGCCGTTGCAGGCAGCTCCTTGATCACCGCCTGAGAGGTTGCATGGGGCAGCGCGCAAAAGGCCAGATCGACATGTGCGAAATCAATATCCTCGATCTTGCACAGCGCCGGAAGGTCCATGTGGCGCAGATGCGGATAGACATCGGCCATCGCCATGCCCGCCTTGCGATCACCAGACAGCGCCACGATCTCCATTGACGGATGGGTGGCGATCAAACGGACAAGCTCGGCCCCAGTGTAGCCGGACGCGCCCAGAATGGCGATTTTATGGGTCATTGGTGTCTCTTTCGTGCATCGAGCCTCTGAGAGGCTCGGTTGAACTATAATCTAGGGAGGAACGCGCCCCGCCGCAATTGCGACAGGACCGCGCGGGGCCTCATACGGGTCACTCTTTGGCGATCACGCCTTTTGAAACGTGACCGGTCGTCGCAAAAACTGCGTCGCCCCGCGCGACACCTTGGCCGGATCACCCGTGGTCAAGAACATCGACTCGGTGCCGGTGCCAATCATCTTTGGATGGCGTTTGAGGTAATCCTCAAGGCTCGCGGCCACCAGATTAGCCTGAGAATAGACCTTCACCTCCGCGCCCAACGCATCTTGGAACGCGTCTTGCATGATCGGATAATGGGTACAGCCCAAAATCGCCGCCCCCGGATGCGGCATTTTGCGTTTGAGCGCATCCACATGCGAGCGCACCAAAGCATCCGCCAGGATCATATCGCCGTCCTCAATCGCATCCACGACACCGCCACAGGCCTGCGCCTCTACATCCACGCCAATAGCGCGAAACGCCAATTCGCGCTGAAAAGCGCGTGAGGCCACGGTCGCGGGGGTGGCAAACAGCGCCACATGTTTGACCTCAACTTCGCGCGGCGGCGAATTGTCGCCCCATTGCCGTTCGGTTAGCGCTTCGATCAGCGGCACAAAGACGCCTAAAACGCGCTTATCCGAGGGAATCCAGCTTTCCTGCATCCGCCGCAACGCCGCCGCAGAGGCCGTGTTGCAGGCCAGAATCACCAAATCACAGCCCGCCGCCCAAAGCCGCTCCACCGCCGCCGTGGTCAGGTTGTAGACGTCATCCGCGTCGCGCACGCCATAAGGGGCGTGGGCGTTGTCGCCAAAATACACAAAAGGCACGTCCGGCAACCGCTTGGACACTGCATCCAAAACCGTCAGACCACCCAACCCGCTGTCAAAAATACCCACTGCCATGTTCAATACCGGTCCTTTAGACCCTTGTTTAATATCGGTCTTTAAGACCCTTGCGGGGTTTGGCCCCGTGTTTGATTTCAAACTCATACCCCAAAGCCGGATTTGGCATCGGGGTTGAGGATAAGGCATAGGTCTCGGCGCGTAGAAAATCCATCAACTTTTTCGGATCGCCCTTAAATTGTGCCAATTTTTCCGGCCCGATCGGTGCTCCCACCGACACCCGCACGGGTGCGCCGATTTTGGCGCGAAATTCCCGGATCAAAAGCCCCATCCGCAGGGTCGTGTGCAGGTGGCTGGCCAATTGAAACAACCGCGAATTGGCCCCGTCAAAATAGAGTGGCACCACCGTCGCCCCGGATTTTGCCACCATCTTTGCCGTAAACGCCCGCCAGCCCGGGTCCATCGGTCGTCCCATCGGGCGCGCCGCCGTCGACACCGTGCCGCCCGGAAAAATTCCAATACACCCGCCTGCGTCCAAATAGGACAGCGCCTCTTTGCGCGTCGCCAGATTGAGTGCCACCGCCTCTTTCGTCTCCTCAAACGACACGGGCAGGATCATCCGATCAATGTCCTCGGCGCGTTTAAACACGCTATGGGCCAAAATCCGAAAATCACCGCGCACCACGGACAGGATATGCCCCAACATCAACCCGTCCAAAATGCCATAAGGATGATTGGCCACCACGATCAAAGGTCCGGTGGATGGAATCGCATCCAACGCACCGTTGATCACCTCAAGCTCCAACCCATAGCGTTCAACCATCACCGCCCAGAAATCGCGCCCCTCGGCAACATCAAGGCTATACCCCTTCGCCCGCCGGATCAGCGACAAACGCCCCGTCGCATTCTCCATCAACCGGATCAGAACCCGCCCCGTGCGCGTGCCCGCCGAACTGGCATAGGAAATATCGCGCGCCACCTGCCGCTCGCTCCATTTGGCCGTCTGCCATTTGGCCGTCGGACTGCGCCTCAGTTGCTCTTGCATGGCCGTACTGCCCCTCCCGTTCGCGGTCCACGACTATATCCCGTCCACACCCAAAGGCCAATCGGCACGAACCCGCCAATGTAATGCCTTAAAAATTTGCATTTCCTTCACTCGTCTCTGCCAATTTGCGTTGGCGCAATGCATTCCTCTTGCGGTCTGTGCGAAAAACGCGAATGAAACGCCCAAATGACCTCACATCCACATCATGTTAGCGTAGGATAGATGTGCGAGACTTAAATATGTGTGGTCTTTTAACAGGTGACGGGTATGGACTGGGACAAACTTAGAATTTTTCACGCCGTGGCAGACGCGGGATCGCTGACTCATGCGGGGGACACCCTGCATTTGAGCCAATCGGCCGTGTCGCGGCAGATACGCTCGCTCGAAGAATCACTCGGCACCACCCTGTTTCACCGACATGCCCGTGGGCTGATCCTGACCGAACAGGGCGAGTTGCTGTTTGATGCCACCCGCTCCATGGCCAAACGTCTGGACGCCGCCGCCGCGCGTATTCGCGACAGCGAAGAAGAGGTTTACGGCGAATTGCGTGTCACCACCGCCACCGGCTTTGGCACGCTCTGGCTCGCGCCGCGCCTCTCCAAACTCTATGCCAAATATCCCGAGCTCAAAATCGACCTGATGCTTGAAGAACGCGTGTTGGACCTGCCGATGCGCGAGGCCGATGTGGCGATCCGCATGAAAGAGCCGTCTCAGGCCGATCTGATCCGCAAACGCCTGATGAACATCCGTATGCGCCTGTTTGCCACCAAAGAATATCTGGCCGAACACGGCACACCGCTCACCATGGACGACCTCTCCACTCATCGGTTGATCTGCCAAAACCCGAACGCCCATCAAGTCGCCGCGGGCGCGCGGTTGGTCGAAGAGTTGAATGAACATGACATTCGCTCGAAACTCTTCGTGAACAACTATTTCGGCGTGCTTCAGGCCGTGCTCAACCATTTGGGCATCGGTGTTTTGCCCGATTACCTGGTCGAAAGCGCGCCGGATCTTGTGCGCGTGCTGCCCGATTTGGAAAGTGGCGAAGTGCCGGTGTTCCTCGCCTACCCCGAAGAATTGCGTCATTCCAAACGGATCGAAGTGTTTCGCGACTTCATCACCGAAGAAATCAGCGCCCATCGCAAGAACATGCGCGACGACGAAGGATCACACTGATCCGCATCTTTGACTTTTTGGTCAATGTTTTGCCGAGGTTACGCGAGCTATGCGCAATCAGCATATCGGCATTGCGTGAAATGTGATGAAAATACCTTGAACCGTTCACAAACCGCCCCTAAATGCATCAATGAAGCCGCCGAATGAGGCAACTCCTAGCGGCTTTACCTCCCTGTTGGACTTGGGCCGAGCTTTTGCTCGGCCTTTTTTTTGACCCCCGCCTTTTTGGGCCCCAACTTTTTTTTGACCGCCACCATGCTCTGTCTCTCGGAGTCTCTCGCGGATTTGACACATGCGCGCGCCCCTCCAACATTTCACCTCCAACATTCCCCCCCAATACTTCCCCTCAAAGCACCGCTCCGATGCCCCACAGCCCCGTTTAGCCCCTTCCCCATTGGCCCCACTTGCCCTAAGAGAACGCGGGAAAGACAGCTGCCGCCGAGGGACACACTATGACCGAGCCAATGATCACCGAGGACCTGATCGCCGCCCACGGGCTCAAGCCGGACGAATACGCGCAAATTCTGCGTATTCTGAACCGCGCGCCGAGCTTTACCGAGCTTGGGATTTTCTCGGCGATGTGGAACGAACATTGTTCCTATAAATCCTCCAAAAAACATCTGCGCGGATTGCCTACAACCGGCCCGCAAGTGATCTGTGGCCCGGGCGAAAACGCCGGTGTCGTCGATATTGGCGATGGTCAGGCTGTGGTGTTCAAAATGGAAAGCCACAACCACCCCTCCTACATCGAACCCTACCAAGGGGCTGCGACGGGTGTGGGCGGCATTCTGCGCGATGTGTTTACCATGGGCGCGCGTCCGATTGCGGCGATGAACTCGCTTTCCTTTGGCGTCAAAGATCACAAGAAAACCAAACAGTTGGTTCATGGCGTCGTCGAAGGTGTCGGCGGCTATGGCAACTGTTTCGGCGTCCCCACCGTGGGCGGCGAAGTCCGCTTTCATGCCGCCTATAATGGCAACTGCCTTGTGAACGCTTTTGCCGCCGGTCTCGCCGATGCCGACAAAATCTTTTATTCTGCCGCCTCCGGCGTCGGTATGCCCGTGGTCTATCTGGGTGCCAAGACCGGCCGCGATGGCGTCGGCGGCGCGACCATGGCCTCGGCCGAATTCGATGACACGATCGAGGACAAACGCCCCACCGTTCAGGTCGGCGATCCGTTCACCGAAAAATGCCTGATGGAAGCCACGCTTGAGCTGATGGCCACGGGCGCTGTGATCTCGATTCAGGATATGGGCGCGGCGGGTCTGACCTGTTCAGCGGTTGAAATGGGCGACAAGGGGCACCTTGGTATCCGCCTTGACCTTGAAAACGTGCCACAGCGCGAACCCAACATGACCGCTTACGAGATGATGCTCTCCGAATCCCAAGAGCGCATGTTGATGGTGCTCAAGCCCGAAAAAGAGGCCGAGGCCCGCGCGGTGTTTGAAAAATGGGACCTCGATTTCGCCATCGTCGGCGAAACCATTGCCGAAGACCGCTTCTTGATCATGCACAACGGCGAATGCAAAGGCGATTTGCCGCTCTCCACGCTGGCCTCCTCTGCCCCCGAATATGATCGCCCTTGGGTGCCGACCCCCGCCGCCGAACAGGTCGCGGATGTGCCACAGATCGACCCGATTGATGGTCTCAAGGGCCTGATTTCCTCGCCGAACTACGCCTCCAAAGCGTGGGTCTATGAACAATACGACACCCAGGTCATGGCCGACACCGTGCGCGCGCCGGGTCTTGGCGCGGGCGTGATCCGCGTCCATGGCACCGGCAAAATGCTGGCCTTCACCTCCGACGTGACCCCGCGCTACGTCAAAGCCAACCCGGTTGAGGGCGGCAAACAGGCGGTGGCCGAAGCCTATCGCAATCTGATCTGCGTCGGCGCGACGCCTTTGGCGACCACCGACAACCTCAACTTCGGCAACCCGGAAAAGCCCGAAATCATGGGCCAGTTTGTGGGCGCGCTCGATGGCATCGGTCAGGCCGTGTCCTTCCTCGACATGCCGATCGTGTCGGGCAACGTCTCGCTTTACAATGAAACCGACGGTGAGGGCATCCTACCGACCCCGACCATCGGCGCTGTGGGCCTGATCGCCTCCGAAGAGGACCTCATCTCCGGTCTGGCACAAAACGGCGATGTGGCTGTTTTGATTGGCGAAACCAGGGGCCACCTTGGTCAATCCGCGCTTTTGGCCGAAGTCTTTCACCGCGAAGATGGCGATGCGCCGCATGTCGATCTTGCAACGGAAAAACGCAACGGCGAATTCCTGCGCACCCATGGCAAGCTGATCCACGCGGTCACCGATCTCTCGGACGGTGGGCTGGCTTTGGCGGCGTTTGAACTGGCCGATGCGGCCGGTGTTGGCGTGCATCTGGACAGCGACGACACCGCCACGCTCTTTGGCGAAGACCAAGCGCGCTACCTCGTGGCCTGCACCTTTGATCAAGCCGAAGCCCTCATGGTCGCGGCGGGTCAGGCCGGGGTTGTCATCTCCACCGTTGGCAAATTCGGCGGTGACGCGGTCAGCATGGGTGGTGCCTCCGCGCCTCTCGCAGAGCTTTCCACGATCTATCGCAACAGCTTTGGCGAGATTTTCGGCTAAGCCTTATCGCTGCGTAAACGCATCAATCAGGCCCGCATCATCGCGGGCCTTTTTACGTCAAAGGACCTCGGATGGACCTGCCCGACCTCACCTCAGATTGCTCCAACTGCGCGGCGCTGTGCTGTGTTGGCCTGACGCTCGACAAAGGCGATCTCTTTGCCTTTGACAAACCGGCAGGCACCCCCTGCCCCAATCTCAAAGGTCACCTCTGTTCGGTGCATTCCACGCTCAATGACATCGGCAATCCCGGCTGTGTGCTTTATGACTGTGCCGGTGCCGGGCAACGGGTGACGCAGATGCGCTTTAACGGCGAAAGCTGGCGCGACGCCCCCGAGCTTTTGCCTGCCATGATCCGTGATTTTGAACGGCTGCGCCCGCTGCACGAACGCATGACGCAACTTGTGGCCGCCAAAGACCTTGCCCTCCCGCCCGCGCTTGAAACAGAGCGCCTCGCACTTTTGACCCGCCTGTCGCGCGCCTGGTCCGACACGGACAAAATGGCGGCGGAGTTTGACGCCTTTATCGCGGCCCTGCGTCAAGGTGGCTTTGAGTGATCTCACCAAACCCGCTTGCAGCGCCGCGCCCGCGCCCTTACATTTGGCCCAACACCAAAGATCAAGGAGCGCCATTCATGGCCATCACTGCCACCGACATCGAACACCTGATCCGCGAGGCTTTTCCCGACGCCCATATCGTTGTGCAAGGCGATGACGGGCAACATTTCGCCGCCGAAGTGGTTGATGCATCGTTTGCGGGGATGAACCGGGTGCAGCAACAGCGCGCCGTCAATGCCGCGATCCGTGAAAAACTCGACAGCGGTGAATTGCACGCCCTCGCCTTGACCACCCGCGCCCCCGAATAAGTCCCTCACCCACATCCGTGCTGAGCGACAGCCGAAAGGACCATCCAATGACTGCCCAAGACACCATCCAAAAGACCGTGACCGACAATGACGTTGTGCTGTTTATGAAGGGCACGAAAATGATGCCGCAATGTGGCTTTTCGTCAAAAGTTGCGGGCATTCTCAATTTCATGGGTGTGGACTATGCCGATATCGACGTGCTGGCCGATGCCGATATTCGTCAAGGCATCAAAGAGTTTTCCGACTGGCCGACCATCCCGCAGCTTTACGTCAAAGGCGAATTTGTTGGCGGCTGTGACATCGTGATCGAAATGACGCTTTCGGGCGAGTTGGATCAGATGTTCGCGGACAAAGGCGTTGTGTTTGATCAGGAAAAAGCCGAACAAATCCGCGCGGCCAACGTCTAAGCTACGCCATAAAGCATAAAAAAGGCGCGTCGGGCTTTCCCGCGCGCCTTTTTTATGCCGTTAAGGACTTTCGCACCCGCTCTATTCTGTCAGATTGCAAAAGGCAAAAAGCGTCACGGATTCGCCGTAGTTGGCGTCAAAGTAACTCAGTGTTGCCGTATCGCCCTTGGTCCACCACTCATAGCCAGAGCCCCCTGCGGCTTCGGCATAACGCGCTCCTGAGGCCGACACCGCCTGCGACAAGGAGATCAACCGCCCTTCGGCGTGGATCACCGCCGCAGGAGCGGCATCTGTGCCTGTGTACACCGCATCAATGCCAACACCGCGTTCGCACACATAGTGAAAAATCTCCGGCGCGGGGGCCATCTGCGGCATCGCATCCGTCTGTGCCATCGCTCCGCCCGCACAAAGCACAAGCCCCGTGAGCGAGATCAGATCCTTAAATCGCATCTTTGACGCCCAACCGCTCTTCAAACGCGGCGGCCATGCTTTCCGCCCGCGCCGCCATTTCGGCCAAAGTATCGGTCACCTCAACGGGCACCACAGGCACTTCAACCCGCTCGGGTGCCGGGGTGGGACGGGCGCGCATTTCTTCGATCAAGGCTTCTTGTGCCCCAAGTTTGGCTTCAAGCGCGCGCATCTGTTCTTCAAGCCCTGCGGTTTTATCCGCCAGCATCAAACCCGCCATCAACAGCATCCGCTCGGCAGGCAAGCGCCCAATCTGGCTCGACAAAACCGAAGCCTCATTGTCCAAAAGCTGAGCTGCGGATTTGAGGAAATGCTCTTCGCCGCTTTGGCAAGCGACTTCAAATTCGCGTCCCCCGATGGAGATTTTCACTTCGGGCATATCACACCTCCTCGTTGGACAGGTCAGACGGCGCGGGCGCGTCGGTTGGCACGGCCCCATTGGCCACCCGCGCCATCACCGCGCGCAGCTCGGTCAGGATCGCGTCCATTTCGGTCACATCCGCCTCCCGCGCCACTTTGAGCGCCTCAAGTTCAATGCGCATCCCGGCGTCAATCAGCGCCGCATCGCCCAGACCTTGCGCATTGGCGGCCCGAAGCCCCGCGTTGTTTTCGCGCAATTGCGTGTTCATCAGCCGCAGTTTTTGCATCTCGCGGTCATGGTCCATCAATTGCCGGCGCAGCGTCTCGACCTCCTCTTCGAGGGCCGCCACATGATGTTCTTGCCGATCATGGATCGCCCGCACCCGCTCTTCGAGCTGGTTGTTGGCGACTTTTTCCGCCTCCAACGCATCGGTCAACCGCCCAAGTTCCGCTTCCATCTCTTCAGAAGCGATTCCCCCCGTCGTCGCCTCGGCACGCTCCTCGGCCACAGCCACAGCCCGCCCAATGCGTTCCAGCGCCGCGGTGATCCGGGCTTCGAATTCAGAAATATCATTCATCGCCGTTCACTCACACTTTGACTTTCTTTGTCTCTGCTCTGTTTGGTCCAAGTGACAGGCTGGACCTTTCTCCGCCCCGCTTTGGTGCCAAAACCAGAAACTTCCTTTGGCATCAAAGGCGAAGCGCACGGGCCTCATCCTATCGCACTTGATTCGAGAGCCTAGCGCATGGGGCAGGCTTTACCAATATGTCTGACCAAGTTAGCCCCAAACACAGGCGAAAAGGGGCAGATGTCCCGCTCAAACGCCCGCGCCGCCTTGCACTTTGCTGTCACATCGTTATCACGAAACCGGAAAAGCCAAGGAATGCGGGGCTTACGCGCGCGACTTGGTTGTTTTGGGAGAGCAAGGAGATCCGCTTATGGACATCGCAACCCTGCGCGAGGCGCACCCCGACCATTGGATGCGCGCCACCGCCATCCGCACGTTGACCCTCGATGCCGTTGCCGCCGCCAATTCCGGTCACTCCGGGATGCCGATGGGCATGGCCGATGTCGCCACTGTTTTGTTTGGCAAACACCTGAAATTCGATGCCTCCGCCCCGACATGGCCGGACCGGGACCGGTTCATCTTGTCTGCGGGCCACGGGTCGATGTTGGTCTATTCCCTGCTCTATCTCACCGGCTACAAAGAGATGCCGCTGGAGGAAATCAAAAACTTCCGTCAGATGGGCGCAAAAACCGCCGGTCACCCGGAAAACTTCCTTCTTGAGGGCGTTGAGACCACCACCGGCCCGTTGGGTCAGGGCATTTCCAATGCTGTCGGCTTTGCCATGGCCGAAGAAGCCCTGCGCGCACGCTTTGGGTCAAAACTTCAGAACCATTACACCTATTGCATGGCCGGTGACGGTTGTTTGATGGAAGGCGTGAGCCAAGAGGCCATCGCACTGGCAGGTCGCCAGAAACTTGGCAAGCTCATCGTGTTCTGGGACAACAACAGCATCACCATCGACGGCCCCGTCGATCTGTCCGATCGCACCGATCAGGTGATGCGCTTCAAGGCGGCGGGATGGCATGTTCAGTCCATTGACGGCCATGACCCGGAACAAATCGACGCCGCCATCGAAGCCGCGAAAAAGTCCAAAAAACCGTCGATGATTGCCTGCAAAACCCACATCGCTTTGGGTCACGCCGCACAAGACACCTCCAAAGGTCACGGGGCGTTGACCAATGCCGATCAGTTGGCCGCCGCCAAAGCCGCTTACGGCGTCACTTGGGGGCCGTTCGAAGTGGCCGCCGATGTGAAAGCCGAATGGGAAGCCATTGGTGCACGCGGTCACGCAGATCACGCCGCATGGAAAGCCCGTTTTGACGAGCAATCCGAACGCCGTCAGATCGAATTCAACCGGGTGTTCGCAGGCGAGGTGCCGAAAAAGCTCTCTGCCACGATCAAGGCGTTCAAAAAACAAATCTCCGACTCGCAACCAAGTCTTGCCACCCGCGCCTCCTCGCAAAAGGTGCTTGAGGTGATCAACCCGATCATGCCGGAAACCATCGGCGGCTCGGCCGATCTCACCGGCTCCAACAACACGCTGACGGCGGATATGGGCGTGTTTGACGAGGCCAATCGCAAAGGCCGCTATGTCTATTACGGCATCCGCGAACACGGCATGGCCGCCGCGATGAACGGCATGGCACTGCATGGCGGTATCCGTCCTTATGGCGGCACCTTCTTCTGTTTCACCGACTACGCCCGCCCGGCGATGCGCCTGTCGGCGTTGATGCAGATCCCGGTGACCTATGTGATGACCCATGATTCCATCGGCCTTGGCGAAGACGGTCCGACCCACCAGCCGGTCGAACATCTCGCCATCTGCCGCGCCACGCCGAACACCTTGACCATCCGTCCCTGTGACACGGTCGAGACCGCAGAAGCCTGGGAAATCGCGCTGACCTCGCAGAAAACACCGTCTGTCTTGGTGCTGACCCGTCAAAACCTGCCGACGCAGCGTGTGGAGCATAAAACCTCCAACCTCGTGGCCAAAGGCGCCTATGTGCTGGCCGAAGCGGAAGGCAAACGGGATGCGATCCTCATCGCCACCGGCTCTGAGGTCGAGATCGCCATGGACGCACGCAAAATCCTGCAAGAGAACGGCATCGGCACTCGTGTGGTGTCCATGCCCTGTATGGAGCTGTTTGCCGAGCAAGACGAAGCCTACCGCCGCAAGGTCCTGCCCGCGGGTCCGGTGCGCGTCGGCGTTGAGGCGGCTGTGCGCGATGGCGGTTGGGATCGTTGGCTTTTGGGCGAACGTGGCCGCGAAGCGAAACAGGCCTTCGTGGGCATGACCCGCTTTGGCGCGTCCGCTCCGGCCGAGGAGCTTTACGCCAAATTCGGCCTCAGCGCGGAAAATGTCGTGGCTCAGGTCAAAGCGCTGTTGGGCTAAACAGCCCCACATCAACATCACAAAAGCCCGTGCCACATGCGCGGGCTTTTTCATGGTCTGACGACTCTGTGAATTGACGTTTTGGCGCACAGTGATGTTCATACGCCCATGCATATCTTCGCCCTGTCCGGTAGCAATCGCCGCGCCTCCACCAACACCGCCCTGCTCAAAGCCCTCTCAGCCGTTGCGCCTGAGGGCATGGAGATCACCATATGTGACGGGCTTGGGCAGTTGCCGATCTTTTCGCCTGATCTTGAGGGGCCTGATCGCCCCAAAGCCGTGTCGGATTTCATCGCCCGGATCAAAGCCGCCGACGGGGTGATCATCGCCAGCCCCGAATATGTCCGCGCCCTGCCCGGAGGATTGAAAAATGCTCTGGATTGGTTGGTCTCCGGCGAGGAATTGATCGGCAAACCCATCGCTTTGGCCCATGCCTCCCATCGTGGCGATGACATGCTGACCGATCTGAGGCGGGTGCTCTCGACCCTGTCCACCGGCTTTGCGGCGGATATTTTTCTGCGCGTCCCGGTGATGAAATCATCGCCAGAGGACATTCATGCGCTGGTGACCCACCCAGACACAGCCCAAGACGCCCGCGCCTTTTTGATCCGCTTTTCCGAGTGGGCACATAGCCTCGCCCCCACCCGTTAACCACGCCATCGCCAAATCATCGCCAAATCACTGTGCAGTGTTTGCGCTAACCTTTATGTTTTCGCTAACATGTTGGCGCTAAAGACTTTTCCTATGCAGCATACGCCCGTATACCACGCTCAACATTCTGCCGGTCTGCGAACCGCGGCCCCTGCCACGCGCCGCATATGACACGACACGAGAGACCGCACAGAAACCGCACGGAACCGCACAGACGGCGGGCAATGCCCCGCCAACAGAGAGCTCGGGAGACGCAAGAATGACCATCAGACTTGGGATCAACGGTTTTGGCCGCATCGGTCGCTGCACCTTGGCACATATCGCCGAGGCCGGCCTCAATGAGGTTGAAGTGGTGAAAATCAACGCCACCGGCCCGATCGAAACCAACGCGCATTTGCTCAAATACGATTCTGTCCATGGCCGCTTTGGCGGCACCGTGCGCGTTGAGGGCGACACGATGGATTTGGGCCACGGCCCGATCAAAGTCATGTCCACCTACGATCCGCAGGAACTCGATTGGGAGGGCGTTGACGTTGTGCTTGAATGCACCGGCAAATTCAACGATGGCTTGAAATCCGCCGTTCACCTTGAGCGCGGCGCGCGCAAAGTGTTGATCTCGGCGCCTGCGACCAATGTGGCGCGCACCGTGGTTTTCGGGGTGAACCACCGTGATATTTTGGCGGAAGACCGGATCATTTCCAACGGGTCTTGCACCACCAACTGCCTCGCGCCCTTGGCCAAAGTGTTGAACGACGCCATCGGCATTGAAAGCGGGATCATGACCACGATCCATAGCTACACCGGCGATCAATCCACCCATGACCGCCGCCACAAAGACCTCTACCGGGCACGCGCGGCCAGCATGGCCTTGATCCCGACTTCGACCGGGGCCGCCAAGGCGCTGGGTCTGGTCCTGCCGGAACTTGCGGGCAAATTGGACGGCACCTCGATCCGCGTGCCGACACCGAACGTCTCCGCCGTCGATCTGACCTTTCAGGCCAGCAAAGACGTCACCGTTGCGGATGTGAACGAAGTCGTGCGCCAAGCCGCCGCCGGTCACATGGGCGCGGTGCTGGGCTATGACCCGGAGCCGAAAGTGTCGATCGACTTCAACCACACCACCGAATCCTCGATTTTCGCTCCGGACCAGACCAAAGTCGTCGGTCGCACCGTGCGGGTTCTGGCCTGGTATGACAACGAATGGGGTTTTTCGGCGCGTATGGCCGATGTCGCCGCTGCGATGGGCCGCCTGCACTAAGTGCTTGGGGCCGATTAATCCAAAGTTTTGGGGTCCGGCATGGCTTTGCCGGGCCTTTTTTTGTTTTTTTGATCTGAACCCTTTTTTTCTTTACCTCTCTGACGCATTGTTCGGTCAAAGAAACAGTTAGCGCTACACATGACCAACCAAATTGCCGTCGGGCTCGCCATTGTGATTTTGATCGCGCTCGGTCTTGATTTTGGGTTGAACGGAGGGCACGCCTCTCTTTTCCTGACCCGTAAGTTTCTTGAATTGCTGCAATTGGTCGCCTTTTGGCGATGAAAGTCGCATTCCGGTTGACCTTTTCGCTCGGATCGCGATGTTAGCGTTAACAGCGAATGAGTCACGAATTTCTCCATGGCGGGATTTGCCACAGCGCACCATCATGGATCCCATCTGAGAGGGCCCTCTCCCATCGCCCTCTTTCCTGCCAAAGCGTCATAGGAGGTGCTGATATGGCCGTAAAAGTTGCAATCAACGGATTTGGACGAATTGGGCGTAATATCTTGCGCGCGATCATTGAGTCGGGGCGTACCGACATCGAAGTGGTCGCGATCAACGATTTGGGCCCGGTCGAAACCAACGCTCACCTGCTCCAATACGACTCGGTGCATGGCCGTTTCCCGGTGGAAGTCACCTTCACCGAAGACTCCATCGACGTCGGCCGTGGCCCGATCAAAGTGACCGCCATCCGCAATCCGGCGGATTTGCCTTGGTCGCACATTGACATCGTGCTCGAATGCACCGGCATCTTCACCTCGAAAGAAAAATGCCAGGCGCATCTCGAAAACGGCTCCTCGCGCGTGTTGATTTCCGCACCGGGCACTGATGCCGACAAAACCATCGTTTACGGCGTGAACCATGACCAATTGAGCGCCGATGACATTATCGTCTCCAACGCCTCTTGCACCACCAACTGCCTCGCGCCGGTGGTCAAAGTGCTCAACGACAATATCGGTATCATCAAAGGCTTTATGACCACCATCCACTCCTACACCGGCGATCAGCCGACCTTGGATACGATGCACAAAGACCTCTACCGCGCCCGTGCCGCCGCTTTGTCGATGATCCCGACCTCGACCGGGGCTGCCAAAGCCGTGGGTCTGGTTTTGCCGGAACTCAATGGGAAACTCGATGGCGTTGCTATCCGCGTGCCGACCCCGAACGTCTCTGTCGTCGATCTGACCTTTGAAGCCGCGCGCGACACCACGGTCGAAGAGATCAACGCGTTGATCCGCACCGCTGCAGACGGCCCGCTCAAAGGCATCCTTGGCTACACGGATCGCAAACTGGTGTCCACGGATTTCAACCACGATCCGCACAGCTCGACCTTCCATTGCGATCAGACCAAAGTCATGGAGGGCACCATGGTGCGTATTCTGACGTGGTATGACAACGAATGGGGCTTTTCGAACCGTATGGCAGACACAGCCGTTGCTATGGGTAAGTTTCTCTGAGGCCAACCATCGGACGGGGTGAAAGCCCCGTCTGTGACGGGACTTCGTGAACCGTATGGCAGACACAGCCGTCGCTATGGGTAAGTTCCTTTAAGCCAACGAAACCACAGCTATCCCGCGCGAACGGGAGGTGGGCGCTCCGAGCCTTTGGGTTCGGGGCGCTTTTTTCCGCTTTACCGCCAAATCAGAGCCACCCCCTCTTGTGTTCTACTGTTCTGCGGCTATTTCAAAACAAACCATCCAAACGCGCGTGCCCATGTTCAATTTCTCCACCCTCCTGAGCGAATTCATCACCCTTTGGGTCGTCATTGATCCCATCGGCACCCTGCCCGTGTTCATCGGCGCAACCGCCAGCCTGGAGCCTCGATTGGCCCGCATGGTTGCGGCGCGCGCGGTGTTGACGGCCTTTCTCATCCTGTTGCTCTTCATCCTGTTTGGTCAGGTGATTTTGGACGCTTTGGGCCTTGGCCTACCCTCATTCCAAATCGCCGGCGGGCTGGTGCTTTTCCTCTTTGCGCTCACCATGATCTTTGGCGATGGCAAACCCTCGCATGAGGTCGCACAGGTCGAAAAACCGCTCTCCGACCAACATGTCCAGGCCCGCCGCGTTGCGGTCTTTCCGCTGGCGATGCCCTCCATCGCCTCCCCCGGTGCAATGCTGGCCGTGGTCATGCTCACCGACAATGATCGGTTTTCCATGGCGCATCAGGCCATGACTGCCTCGATCATGACCGTTGTCCTGTTGATCACTCTGCTGATCCTTCTGGCCGCCGCCCCCATCCTCAAGGTGCTGCGCGAAACCGGCGCGGCTGTGGTCAGCCGGGTAATGGGAATGATTTTGGCGGCTGTTGCGGTGGACACCGTTCTCAAAGGCTTTGTGGCCATTGGCGTCATCCCGGCATTCTGAGTGCGTGCCGCACAGCCTACCCTCAAAAGCCATGCAGTTTCACATTGACCCATGCGCAAATCGCATGACGACTTTGGCGAACCGGCATTGGTGTTAGCGCTAATTCAGGCGCATATAGGGGGCAGAAATTCATCATAGCCCAGAAAGGATCGGCACCATGAAACTTCTCGCCAACCTGAAAAACGCCGCTCAAAAACGGGCCGCTTATCGTCGTACACTGGCCGAATTGGACGCCCTGCCGCAAAAGGTCAAAACTGATCTCGCCATGGACCATGGCCGCGCCTGCGACCTTGCCCGCCAAGCCATTTACGGCTGAGCGCCCCAACAGTTTCTCATGAAAAAGCCCCACGGGTTCTCCCGGCGGGGCTTTTATCATCTCGGGCTTTTATCATCTCGCAGGGCCGCCTTTCGACGGCAGAACTGGTCACCTCTTGAATTTTGCCAAAAGCCGGTCCGCCACATCGGGGGCCACGAATTTGGAAATATCGCCGTCCAGACGCGCAATCTCTTTGACCAGTTTCGATGCAATCGCCTGATGTTTGGCATCCGCCATCAAAAATACGGTCTCGATATTGCTATCAAGGGCGCGGTTCATGCCAACCATTTGATATTCATACTCAAAATCTGCCACAGCTCGCAGACCTCGGATGATGATCGACGCGTTCACATCGCGGGCGCATTGGATCAACAGGTTTTCAAACGGATGCACCACAATCTCACAGCCGGTCTCATTGGCAATACGGCTTGTGTACTGTTTCAGCATCTCCACCCGCTCTTCGAGCGTGAACAACGGCCCTTTGTCGCGGTTGATTGCCACGCCAATGACCAAACGATCGACCAAAGCACAGGCCCGGCGAATAATATCGCCGTGGCCGTGGGTCACAGGGTCAAATGTGCCGGGATAGAGTCCGATGCGCATGGGGGTCCTCCTCTTTCTGCGGTGCACGCAACTATATTGCGGGTGCAAAATCAAGGGGATTGGGGCGCGAACGCCCCGTCACCCCGTCATAATCACACCAAACCGCGATGAGAGGGCTCAATGCCCCATGATCATCCCTTCAAGGGCGTTGTTTTCCATCGCCAATTCATCAAGACGCGCCTTCACCACATCGCCAATCGAGACGATGCCGATCATCTTATCGCCTTCCATCACCGGCATGTGGCGAAACCGGCCCTGGCTCATCCGCTCAAGCACGGCAAGCGCAGTATCGGTCGGCTCACAGCTCACCAGTTTGCGGGTCATGAAATCACTGACATGATGCCCAAGAATCTCGCCGCCGGTCTTGCCCAATTCGCGCACAATATCGCGCTCGGACAGGATGCCTTCGGGGCGCTCAGGGTCTGTGGCCACAATCACCGCACCGATTTTGCGCACCGACAAAAGAGCGGCCGCATCGCCCACGGTCATATCCGGGCGGATCGTGATGGCTTCGCCAATGACTTTCGATTTCAGAATTTGTCCTACAAGCATAGGCCCTCCCTTATGTGTTTGAGTTCAATCGACTCCCTGCCCTCAGCGTCCACTGAGCGGGCCATATCTGTCAAGTCTCGGCTTCAAGACTTTCAACCACAGCGCGCATGTCCACCGCCAACATATCGGCAAAACGCGACAGCCGCTCGACCTTGCGATCATCGGCATGGCGGACCAAATAAAACGCCCGTTTAAGGCGGATTTGATCGGGCAAAAGCCGTGTCAAACGCGGCACATAGGGCAGGCAAAAATCATGCACGACCCCCAAACCAAGTCCGGCGCGGATCATGTTAAGCTGAACCGAAACCGAATTTGACGTATAATCGACCTTTGAAACCCCGATTTCCTCAAGATAATCGAGTTCCTTGTCGAAAATCAGATCGGGCACATAGCCGACCATCTTATGGGTCGACAGATCCTCTAGCCCGCTCACCTCGCCATGTTGGCGCATGTACCATTTCATCCCCGCGAGCGAGAGGTGATAGTCGGTGATCTTCTGCACCAAAAGCCGCCCGGAGGTCGGCGCAGAGACGCTGACCACAAAATCGACTTCGCGTTTGGACAGGTTGAAAAGGCGGGGCTGGGCCACGATTTGCACCTCAAGGTCCGGGTGCGCCTCTGCGATTCGCGCAATCACACGCGGCAACACATAATTGGCACAGCCATCCGGCGCACCGACCCGGATCACGCCCTTCAGGCCCCGGTCTCCCTCGCCACTCATATCTTCGGCCCCAAAGGCCACCGCCTGTTCCGCCGCCTCCGCATGGCTCAACAACCGTGCGCCGTCGCGGGTCAGATCATAGCCTTGGGGCGATTTGGCAAACAGCGCCACACCAAGCCCCTCTTCGAGCCGCGCAATCCGCCGCCCGACCGTCGCCGGATCAATTTTCAACTGGCGCCCCGCCCCCGACAGGCTTTCGGTGCGCGCCACCGCCAAAAACACTTTTAAATCGTCCCAATTCATGCTCATAGGCGTGCCTTCCCCCTGATGTGAGTTGTCGAACCTCGTGACCTGTACTGGATACCAGCGCGCCGATGTCTCACCGCGCACTCTTTGCAATACTGCAAAACGTTTTTGAAATCTTCCCTCTTTTTAACTCATTTTCGCAAGGCTACCCTGGTGCAAATGAAAAGGAGACCCCCCATGCAAGAGCTGCAACATTACATCAACGGTGCCTTGGTCGCCGGAACCTCTGGTCGGTTTTCCGATGTGCTGAACCCCTCCACCGGCGACGTGATCGCGCGCGTGCCGCTGGCCAGCCCCGCCGAACTTGACGCAGCGGTGCAAAAAGCCGCCGTGGCACAACAGGCTTGGGCCAAGGTCAACCCACAGCGCCGCGCGCGGGTGATGATGCGCTTTGGTCAGTTGATCAACGACAACATGGACAAGCTGGCCGAATGCCTGTCACGCGAGCATGGCAAGACCCTCCCCGATGCCAAAGGCGACGTGCAACGCGGGCTTGAGGTGGTTGAGGTCTGCATGGGCGCGCCTGCGATGCTCAAGGGCGAATATACCGGCGACGCGGGTCCCGGCATCGACCTTTATGCCATGCGTCAACCGCTGGGTGTGGTCGCAGGCATCACGCCGTTCAACTTCCCGGCGATGATCCCGCTGTGGAAAATGGCCCCGGCGATTTCGGCGGGCAACGCGATGATCCTCAAACCCTCTGAACGCACGCCGATGACCTCTTTGATGCTGGCCGAGCTGTTCACCGAGGCGGGGCTGCCCGAGGGCGTGTTGCAGGTTGTCCATGGCGACAAAGAGGTTGTGGACGCCATTTTGGACCATGACACCATTCAGGCTGTGGGCTTTGTCGGCTCCACCCCGATCGCGCAATATATCTATGGCCGCGCCGCAACCAATGGCAAACGCGCACAGTGTTTTGGCGGTGCGAAAAACCACATGATCATCATGCCGGACGCCGATCTGGACATGGCCACCGATGCGCTGGTCGGTGCGGGCTATGGTGCCGCTGGCGAACGCTGCATGGCAATTTCCGTGGCCGTGCCGGTCGGCAAAGAGACCGCAGATCGTTTGATCGCCAAACTGATCCCGAAAATCGAAGCCCTCAAAGTCGGGCCCTACACCGCGGGCGCGGATGTCGATTTCGGTCCGCTGATCACCGCCGCATCGAAAACCCGCGTCGAGGGACTGATTGCCTCCGGTGTCGAACAGGGCGCAAAGCTTTTGGTCGATGGTCGTGGCCTGAGCATTCAAGGCTATGAAAACGGCTTTTTCACCGGGGCCTCGCTGTTTGACGATGTGACCCCCGACATGGACATCTACAAAGAGGAAATCTTTGGTCCCGTGCTCTCCACCGTGCGGATGGACAGCTATGAAGAGGCGCTGCAACTGATCATCGCCAATGATTATGGCAATGGCACCGCGATCTACACCGCCGATGGTGACACGGCGCGCGATTTTGCCGCGCGCGTCAATGTCGGCATGGTCGGCATCAACTTCCCGATCCCGGTGCCGCTGTCCTATTATTCCTTTGGCGGCTGGAAAAAATCCTCCTTTGGCGATTTGAACCAATACGGACCCGATGCGTTCAAATTCTACACCAAAACCAAAACCGTCACGGCGCGCTGGTTCTCCGGCATCAAAGACGGGGCGGCTTTAAATTTCAAAGCGATGGACTAAAGCCCCTCCAAACCGAACCAATTTAAACGGGAAACCTTCGGGTTTCCCGTTTTTTTTTGCACATATCGAACAGTCTTCGTTTTCACGCGGATCAAACTCGCCCCGCGCCACTTGTGAGTTTGTCACAGACAAAGCGGCGAAAACCGCCTATGGTTAAATCAGTGTCATAAATGGAGAGTCCCATGCTCAAAAAGAACATTGGTCAGATCGACCGCATTTTGCGGATCGTCGTCGGCGCGGCCCTTATCCTCGGTTTTTTCATGAACCCGGATGCGTCGATGCGCTGGCTGTACCTGCTCGGGATCATCCCGCTGGCCACGGGCCTGATGTCGAGCTGCCCGCTCTATTCTCTCTTTGGGTTCTCGACCTGCCCGATGAAGAAGTAAGGCGTTACGCCGCTTCTGACAGATTTCTCAATGCGGCGGGGTTGACCAAAGTCACTTCGCCGCGCGCGGTTTCAACCCAGCCCCGGCGTTGAAATTCCTGCAACTGACGCGAAATGACTTCGCGCGCAGTGCCCAATTCGGCGGCCAGTTGCGCATGGGTGGCTTTCAACCTGCCCGCCCCTTTCGACAGTTCCAACAGCTTTTGCGCCAAACGAATATCGACCTTTTGAAAGGCGATTTCTTCGATCACATGAAACAGATCGGTGATCCGGCGCGAATAGGCGGAAAAGACAAAGGTGCGAAAACTTTGCGATTTCGCCACCAGATCGTCAAACACCCGGCGCGGAATGGCCACGGCTTCCACCTCGGTTTCGGCGATGCCTTCAGCGGAATAATCCTCATAGGCCAGGAGGCACGCCGTGGTCAAAACACAGCTTTCGCCCGCATGGACCCGGTAGAGCACAATCTCGCGCCCGCCTTCAGTGGTTTGTTGCACCCGCACCGTACCTTCAAGCAGCAACAACAGGTTTTCGGGGCTTTTGCCCGGCCCAAACAACACCGTGCCCAGCGGCAGATGGACGATCTGCGATTGCGCCACAAGACGTTCGCGCACGCGCGGCTCAAGGGATGATAACCCCGCAAATCGGTCGATCCAGTCCATAGGCCTCATCCCCTTGGTTCAGAGGCTACATTTAGAAGCTTGTGGCCTCTTCGACAATCTCTGTCAGCAAATCTTCGACCGCTTGCATCGGGCCATCGGGATAATCGTGAAATCCGATGGTAACTTTGCCGGCTTGGTCCGCGACATAGATGGAATAGGGGCAATGGACGATATTGGCCGGATCGGCCTCCATCACCTGACGCGACACCACGGCAGAGCAGAACAAAAACACGTCAGCGGCATCGAACAGCACGACGTCAGAGCCAACATCCGCGCGGGTGCGCTCCAACATTTCGCCAGTGTGCGAGCGGTAGTCGATGACCAGACCTTTCGAGACAATGGCATCTTCAATCGCAAAGGTCGCGTCCTCAAATGTGCCGTCATAGTCAAAGGTGATGGCCTGATCTTCCGCGAAAGCCGGGAATGCGCAAATGAGACCGACCGCAATTGCCTTTATCATTGTTTTCATGTGATTTTCCTCCCTTTGATCTCAGTCTACCACAGAAAAAGGGCGACCCATAGGCCGCCCTTTCCGATGTGCATCGCTTACTGCGACACCGATTTGAGATATTCGATCACTGCGGCGATTTCGCTGTCTTTTTTCAACCCCGCAAAGGTCATTTTGGTCTTGGCATAGACGCTCTTGGGTTTGGCCAGGAATTCCGCCAGATGCGCCTCATCCCAAACCGTTCCAGCCTCATTCGCGCCCAACATATCGTTGGAATATTTGAACCCATCGACATGCGCGACTTTGGCCATGAACACGCCGTTGAGAATGGGACCGGTCTTGTTGGTCGCGCCCTCGCCGGTCTGGTGACAGGCTTTGCATTTTTTAAAGACCGTTTCGCCCTTGGCCGCGAGATCGGCGTCAAAGGCCGCGGTCACGACCTCGGCCGGGGCCTCAACCGGCGCCTCTTCTGCCACGGCGACCTCGACAGGCGCGGCCTCGGGCGCAGGCTCGGCGGCCGCCTGATCCGTGCCCGCCTCATCGGGGGTCACGTCCAAAACAGTCGCCCGTTTGGTGATCTCAACGCTGTCTTTGCAATTCTCGTAACAGGCGTTTTCCTCGGTAAAGATCGTGTATTCACTCGAAGGACGATCATCGACGATGAACCCGTCGGCATTGGGCATGTCGACATCGAGGAAGTTCTCGTTGGACAGCACAAAATCATCCTCAACGATGTAGTTCGAATAGAGGATATAGGCGGTGATCGCGTAGACATCATCATCCGACATGGTCTGCGCATTGCCAAAGGGCATGGAGCGGCGGACGTAGTCATAGACGGTCGAGAGATATGGCCAATAGGAACCGACGGTTTTAAGCGGATCTTTGTCCGCCAAAGTGCCGTCGCCGCCCGCAAGTTTCGGCCAATTGTCCACACCCTCGGCAAACTCGCCGTGACACACCGCGCAGTTTTCCGAAAAGATCATTTCGCCATCTTCAACCGAGCCGGACCCCACGGGGAGCCCATCGCCATTGGGCGAAATATCAAGGTTCCATGCGGTGATTTCTTCGGGCAAAGCCGGACGGCCCAGACCGAAGCCCTCGGCAAAAGCCGGGATGGAAAGCGTGGCGGCCAGCGCCGTCGCCGTCATGAGTTTAGGAAGAAACTTCGACATTCTCTGCCTCCCCGTTGGCTTTGACATGCCATGTCTGAATACAGTTGTTGTGATAGACCGAGTTCTCGCCCCGCACCTCGCGAAGCTGCGCTTTGGTCGGTTGAACATAACCGGTGTCGTCATGCGCGCGGCTTTGCAGCAACATCTCCGAGCCGTCCCAGTCGGTATCGAGATAAAAGCGGGTGAGCGCCATTTTCTCGCCGGGCTTGGCCAAACGCGCCTTTTCCCAGGTCTTGCCACCGTCTTTCGACACATCGACGCCGGTGATGGCGCCGCGCCCGGACCACGCCAGACCGGTGATCACCAAAGGCCCGGTGCCATGGGTGATCGGGCTTTGCGGGCTGGGCGAGGTGACGACGGATTTCGCATCCATCACCCATGTCCATTTGCGCGAGGTGCCATCCGCCAAAGTATCCGTGTATTTCGAGGTCTCTTCACGGCCTTCCACGGCCTGCGCCGTCACTTCGATCCGACGCAGCCATTTGACCCACATGTTGCCTTCCCAACCGGGCACAACCAAGCGCACCGGATAGCCATGCTCCATGCGCAGCGCTTCGCCATTGGCCTTAAACGCCACCATGACATCATCGAGCGCCTTTTCCATCGGAATGGAGCGCCCGTTTGACGACGCATCCGCGCCCTCGACATAGACCCATTTGTCCGACAAATCGCCCGCAGCCGACAGCCCCGCCTCTTCGAGCAACGTGCGCAGGGAGACACCGGAATATTCCATGTTGTGGATCATGCCATGGGTGAATTGCGCGCCGTTCAATTGCGCCCCCGCCCATTCCATCCCGGTGTTGGCGGCACATTCCAAGAAAAACGTGCGGTTTTCGCGTGGGAAACGCTCCAGATCGGCATAGGTGAAGACCAGCGGCTGATCGACCAAACCATTGATCATCAAACGATAATCTTCTTTCTTCACTTCAATCGCACCGGAGTGATGGCGCTCAAAGGCACAGCCCTGCGGCGTGATGGTTCCGTCAAGCGCATGGATCGGCGTGAAGTTGATCGAGGAAATCGGATCGGCGGTGAGCCATGGCACATTGCGCCGGATCACATCGCCCTCGTATTTGATCGGCAGACCATAAGGCGTTTCATCAACGCCCGCGCCGGTGGTCATGGCCCAGTCCTGTTTTTCAATGATCAACGGATCGGGCGTGCCTTGTGCGGCGGCTGACCCTGCGGCCAAACCGACCCCCGTTGCCGCGGCTCCGCGCAAAAACGCGCGGCGCGAGGGGCTTATGTCCTTTTGGGTGTCACTCATGGTGCGTGCTCCCTTTTGAGATTGTGACGTTTCCGCCCGGCCACTGTGCAGTCCGGGCGACATGTTCAAATGCGATCAGGCGCCAATGACCTGAACCGAGGTGTTCGGTTGCAAGGTGATCGTGCCCTGTTTGCGGATGTGATCTTCGACCACGTCCCAAATCTGCGGCCCTTCGGTGGCCTCATTGACCGAGGCCCAGCCGGCAACGACGTAGTTTTTCGCCGGGTCGAGCTTTTCGCCGGTTTTCAACAGCGTCAGCTCGGAAATCCGTTCGCCCTGTGGTTTGGTGATGTCGATGCGGTAGCCAAGGCCACCCATCCGCACCATATCGCCGCCCTGTTGGTAATAGGGATCGGGGTTAAAGATGTTGTCGGCCACGTCTTCCATGATCGTGCGGATGAACTCGCCGGTCATCTCGGAGCGGTATGCTTTGCCATAGGTCATCGAGGTGGCGTTCCAAATGTCTTCGCGGGTGATGTCATCGCCCGGAAGCAGCGAGGGCCCCCAGCGTACGCCAGGGCTCATGGCAATATCCGCCTCGCGCTCAGAGATCAGCGCATCACAGATCAGGTCATCCCATGTGCCGTTAAAATTGCCGCGACGGTACAAAAGGCTGTCGGTCTGGCCGATCACCTCGGACATATCGGCCTCATAGGGCGCGCGTTGTTCGTCGATCAGCGCCGCGACCTCTTTGTCCGGCTCGATCACGTCGGAGAAGATCGGGATCAATTTGTGACGGAATCCCATCATCCGGCCATCGCGCACGTCCAGATCGACACGGGAGACGAATTTGCCGTTTGACCCGGAGGCAATCAGGATCGTTTCTCCGACCAGCACAGGTTCGGGCAACGCGTCATGGGTGTGGCCCGTCAGGATCACGTCGATGCCGCTGACCAGACCCGCCATCTTTTTATCAACGTCAAACCCATTGTGCGACAAGAGCACGACCAGCTCCGCGCCCATGGCTTTGACCTCGTCCACCACTTGCTGCATCCGTTCGGTGCGAATGCCGAACGAGTATTCCGGGAACATCCAGCCGGGGTTGGCGATCGGCATATAAGGAAAGGCCTGACCGATCACGGCAATCTTCACGCCGCCGCGTTCAAAGAACTGATAAGGCGCAAAATCCTCGCTTGGTTCGTCCCATTCGGCGTCAAAGATATTGGCGCCGAGCGCGGCAAAGGGCAAATCGCCAACAATCTCGCGCACCCGTTCCGAACCCAGCGTGAATTCCCAATGGAAGGTCATCGCATCAGGTTTGAGCGCGTTCATCACATTGACCATGTCCTGGCCTTCGGTGTGATAACAGGTGTAGGAGCCGTGCCATGTGTCACCACCATCCAAGAGCAACGCATCAGGACGCGCGGCGCGGATCGCGTTGATCACCGTGGCCATACGGTCCAGCCCGCCGACCTTGCCATAGGCCTGACCCAGCGCCGAGAAATCACCCGCCGAGAGCGCATAATGCGAGGGCGAGTTTTCCTCGATCCCGTAAAGTTTGCGGAAATCGGCGCCGGTGACATGGGGCACAGCCCCTTTGTTGCCGCCCACCCCGATGTTGATCGAGGGTTCGCGGAAATAGATCGGCTTGAGCTGGGCATGAATGTCGGTGACGTGGATCAGGGAGACATTGCCAAAGGTGTCAAAGTCCAAAAGCTGATCTTGGGTCAGCGCCTGTTGCGCCGCCAAACGGGACCAATTGCCAAAACCCGAGGCACCCACCAAAGCGGAGGCGGCCATGGAGACCTGAAGGAAGTCACGACGAGAGATCATGCGTGTTGCTCCGTTGCATTTTGCCAAAACCGGCGCATTTGCGGCCAAGTTTCATGCGTAAAATTGAATATATCGAGGAAAACAAAGCCCCGCACAGCACAGCCGGCGGGGCTTTGACAGATCAGTTGCGGACGGACGGACCTTCGACCGACAGGCCGTTGCCACGCGACGCAACATAAAGCTCAAGCGCCAAAAATTCCGGCGAACCCGGCGCGAAAGTCTCGGCGCGGGTGTCACGGATACAGCCTTTGAAACGGCCCTGTGCACCGGTCAGCTTGTTGTCCTTGATCCGGTACACCGGGAACCCATTGGTTTGACCCTGCGACAGGTGATCGGCACGGATCATGTTGCCGTAGTTCTGTTCGTGGCAATTGGCACAGGACAGATCGAGTTGGCCAAAGCGTGTGTAATACATCTCTTTGCCCTGCTCCCATGTCGACTGAGCCGGACCATCAATGGCGACATTCATCGGCGTTCCGCGGGCCACAGAGGCCAGAATGGCTTCGAAGTTCAGCATTTTCTTGCTGTCGTATTTCTCAGCTTCCGCGCCCATCCGCTCGGTCAGACAGTCATTGATCTGCATCTGAATGCTGTAGACCGCCTCTTTGGCGTCATTCCATTTCGGATAGGTCGGACGCACAGAGGCAAGGCTTTCCACACCATTGTGACAATCGACGCAGGCTTTGCCCTCCGTCCCCATCACGGTTTCGAATTGGGAAAGACCCTCTTCGGCCCCCAACATGCCGGGGTTGTCGAAATCGTCCATTTCCATCGCCTGAGTGTCATCAGAACGGAAGCGCCACCCCGACATGATTTCGGTGAGGTGGCCATCAAGATGCGCGGGCGCCGTCGTCTTGGTGACGATCTCAATCTCGCCGTTGATCACCAATTCGGCATCCTCATCGGCGAATGCGGGGGCCGCAACGGCAAAAGCGGTCAGGACCGCAGCCGTGCAGAGCTTGGTGGTGAGCGTATTTTTAATGTTCATGCGTTTCTCTCCTCCCTGGGTGTGCCCTATGCGCCCCGATCGTCCGGGGCGCATAGGCTGACCTTGGTCAACCGATTGCGATCGGTTTCACGTCTTCGTAGACGGAGCCATCGTCATCGTACCAGGTGAATTTAAATTCACCTGCTTCGGGGACCTGCGCATCGAATTCGAAATACGGGTTGGTGGAAATCGCCGGTTCCATGGTCACGTCGATCACCGACTGACCGTTGAACTCACAGGTAAAGCGATTGATGATCGAGCGCGGGATGATGTTGCCATCACCGTCTTTGCGCTGACCCGATTCCATCGGATGCGAAATCAGGGTTTTGATCGTGATCACCTCGCCAGCAGCAGCCGACTTGGGGACCTTCACGCGGGGTTTGACACCAGATGCCATTGTTTTTGTCTCCTAGAATAAGTCGATTTAGCCGCCGCAGCCGCCGATGGTCACTTTCACGGTCGACGCCGCTTTGATAAAGGAGCCGTCCGCCAGTTTGGCGATGGCCACCACATCCTGCGTGCCAGCAAGACGAATGCGGGTCGAGGCGGATTGCGATCCGGCCAGCGGGCCAAAGTTGAACGTGGCCACGCCCGGAGTCGGGTTGCCCGTGGCAAACACCGCAATGGCGACCGCACCCGGTGCGTTGACCGAGACCGGCACAGTGTTGCCGTTTTCGGCGATTTCCGGCGCGGTCAGGGTGATGTCCCCGCTGCCCGCCTCTGCACCACCGGTAAAGGTGGCCATTTCATCCTCGGCTGCGGCCGTGGCGCGCCAGGGCAAAAATGCCGCAGCCGTCGCACCAAGGCCAAGAGCCAGAGCGTCACGTCGTGTGAGATTCATGGTTTGCTCCTCATAAATTCAGGGGGCCGAAAAGGCGATCACTCGTCTTTCAGCGTCATCAAATAGGCCACCACATCTTCGACCTGTTGCGCCGACAAAAGCGGCGGCAGATCAGCCGGTGCGGCTTTGCCCGTAAAGGCGTCGCCCGGACGGGTGAACCCGTCGACCTTATAAAAGGCAGGCATAACAGTGCCTTCGAACGTCATTTTCGGATTGACCACCAGACCGCGCAATTCCGCCTCGGTCCACCGTGATCCCGCCCCGTCCAACAGCGGGCCAACTTCGCCGGGAAACGGCACATCGGCGTAATCTGTGGCGGCGTGACACGACACGCAGTTGCCAACGGATTTCGTGGTCATGATCGTGCGGCCTTCGGCCGGGTTGCCCGCAGTACCGGTCAGAGACTGCGCCACGGCGCCTTCCTCAAACTGAATGCTACCCGGGGCCACTTCGGCCATCGCTGCGCTTGCCGTAAGGCCCAGCGCAACAAAACAAGTTGCGATACGTTTCATGTCTCCTCCCAAAAGACTTGTGTGTCCTAAACTGTGCGACCTTCCGCATTTCTGCGGTATTGGTTTTGCATACCGTAGCGCACCATTTTGTCGCAGGGCAAGAACAAATTCAAAAAATCGAATTTTTCTGCGCTGCGGCAGGTGTAACACCATCATATCCCCCTATTCCTTCAGCTTCAAATGGCCTGCTTCTTGCTGAAGAACCACTTGACGCGCATGGTATTTTTGGAACGGCTCATCGCCCTCATAGCCATGCTCCAACACCCAGCTCATCATGTTGAACGTGGTGTATTTGCCAAAGGCGCCGGGCACGGTCACCACCGCCGCATCCTTGGCGGAGACACCTTCGGCCACCTCTTCGGGGAAATAGAGATTCGTCGGCGTGAACAGCGCCCCCCATTTTTGCACCATGTCTTTCTCCGGCAAGGTCTCGCCGTCAAAATCGGTCACTTCGATGTCGCCAAACATGTTGATTTGAATGACGAAAAAGTTGTCTTCGATCATCTTGGTGATCTCGGGATCGGGATAAACCTCTTCGTGCATTTTGGTGCAATAGATACAGCCGCGCTGTTCGATCATCACCAAAAGCCGTTTGCCTTCCGCATTGGCTTCGGCCAAATCATCGCGCAAATCTTTGAACGTGTCGCGTTGCCACGCGGTTTTGTGTAGCCCGTCATCGCCCATTTCAACCGCCAGAGCGGGAGAAAAGGCGAGTACAGAGAGGGTGGCGGCCATCATTGTGCGCCGTGCGAGTTTCATCATTTTTAAAGACTCCCTTTTGATCCGATTTTAGCAAAGCTCGGGAAGGCTTCCAAAAGCCATGCCGCGATCACATTGACCGAATTTGTAACGATCAGCAGAGCGAACAGGATCAGGAACAGCCCCATCACCTTTTCCACTTTCGGCAAATGGCGACGGAATTTTGCGGCGAATTTGAGGAAAGGTTTAATGAAAAATGCCGCCACCACAAAGGGCGCCGTCATCCCAATCCCAAACACCACCATCATGATCAACCCGCGCAGCGCCGTCGCTTCATTCGACGCCATCATCACCACGCCAACCAAAACCCCGCCCACGCAGGGTGTCCACCCGGCAGCAAAGGCCAGCCCGACCACATAGGACGACCAGATGTTCATGTTCTTGGTGTCACCGGCCTGCATTTGGAATTGGCGGTTGAGAAATCCGATTCGGATGATACCTAAAAAATGCAGCCCCATGACAAACACAATGGCAGCAGAGGCAAAGCGAAAAATGTCCTGATGGCTGCGAAACGCCTGCGACAGAGAAAAAGCGGCCGCGCCCAAGAGCACAAAGACCGTGATGATTCCGAGCGAAAACATCACACTTGATAACACGGCCCGGCGGCGCACGCCCGGAGCCAAATCGCCCTCGGCGTTGATTTCGCCCATCGAGGCCCCGGCCATATAAGACAGGTAAAACGGCACGATCGGCAGGATACAGGGTGAGAAAAACACCACCAACCCGCCCAAAAGGGCCGAGATAAAATTAACATCGAACATTCAGTCCTCCCTATGTGAATGTGGGGTCCATCGCCGGATCTGCCCTTTGGGCTTTTCCATGGCGCGACCCCTTCCCTCCCGTGTCACGAGTGATCCGTGACTTGTGTCATTCACATATTCAAATTAGGTTGTTTATGTCGCACCCGTCAATTGGTATACATATGTTGACAAAAATTCTGGCTTCAACCGCCGCTCTGCTCGCATCGATTCTCTCCGCCTTTGCCACCGAATTGGTTATGGTGGAGCAAGACGGATGTGCCTATTGTGCCCGCTGGGATGCGGAAATTTCTGAAATTTATCCAAAAACGCCTGAGGGGAAATTTGCCCCCTTGCGTCGGGTGGATCTGCACGCACCGCTGCCTGAGGACCTGACATTCAAAGGCCCGGTGATCTTTACGCCCACTTTCGTTCTCGTAGAGGACGGGGTCGAACAGGGGCGGATTGAAGGCTATGCTGGTGACGAACTCTTTTGGGCGATGCTGACCATCACCCTGCGCGATCATAGTGATTTTGAGATGAGTGATTTTGAGATCGAGACCACTCGCACCACACAAACACCAAAGCCCTAAATCTCTCGGGAGGAGATCCAATGAAAACCCTTATTTTCGCCGCCATAACAGCCACTTGCGCATTCACAACCCCGAGCTTTTCTCAGGACAGCGACGACGCGTTTGTCACCTTCAAAGTGCTCAAACCCGAGATCGCCCAAACCGCCGCCATGGCCGCGATGCAAAGCTGTCGCGATGCGGGCTATCAGGTCGGTGTCATGGTCGTGGACCGGTTTGGCATTCCTCAGGTCTATCTGCGTGACCGCTATGCCGGGCTACATGTGTTTGAAACCGCGCGGCGCAAGGCCTGGACCGCCGTGTCTTTTCGCACCGATACGATGTCTTTGAGCGACCTTACAGAACCCGGCCAAATGATGGCCGGGATTCGCGAGTTGACAGAACCCCTTGCCTTAGGCGGAGGTCTTGTGATTGAAGCAGCAGGCTCTATAGTGGCAGGCATCGGCGTTTCTGGTGCCCCCGGCCCAGATCTCGACGCGGAGTGCGCCCAAGCGGGCATTGACGCGATTATGGATGAAATCGCTTTCTAAAGGACAAAAGGGGTGGACACAGTGAATTCGCCTTTGCCGGTAATTTCTGAGACCATGTCGGACCACGACATGGACGTCATGATGGCCTCCGCCTGTGACGCGTCTCAGCTTTTGAAAGCGCTCTCGCATGAAGGTCGCCTGATGATCCTCTGTCATCTGGTCACGGGCGAGAAATCCGTCACCGAGTTGGAAGACCTCTTGTCCGCCCGCCAAGCCGCCGTGAGCCAACAACTCGCCCGGCTGCGTCTCGAAGGTCTGGTCACGCCCCGACGCGACGGCAAAGCGATTTACTATTCCTTGACGGATGATCGCCCCAAACGCATCCTTGAAGTCATCTACGACATGTTCTGTTCGGTGGATGGCGGGAAAATGAAGCGCGGCTAAAGCCCCCTTCACGCTCCCGGTAGGGAGGGAGACCCCATGTTTGATCTATTAGACCCGGGGCTGCTTGCAGCTCTGATTGGTGGTGTCGGTGGCCTCGTCTTGGGGCTGGCCGCGCGTTTGGGGCGGTTTTGCTCCATGGGCGCCATCGAAGACGCCCTGTATCAAGGCTCCGATCTGCGCGCCCGGCAATGGGGCGTGGCGCTTGGTGTGGCCTTGATTGGCACCTTCACCCTCATCGGTTTCGGCCTGTTCGATCCCGCCATGTCGCCCTATTTGGCGCTTAAATGGTATCCCATGGCCTCGATCACCGGCGGCTTGATGTTTGGCTATGGCATGGCGCTGGCGGGCAATTGCGGCTTTGGCGCATTGGCGCGTTTGGGCGGTGGCGATCTGCGCAATTTCGTCATTGTTTTGGTCATGGGGCTGGCAACATATGTCACGCTCAACGGCCCACTGGCCGAATTGCGCGTCACCCTGTTTCCGCCCCGCCCGGCCTCCGCCCTGCCCGGCTTTGCCCAGGCGGTTTCAGCGACGCTTGGCCTGCCAACCGTGGCCACCGGGATTGTCGCAGGCCTTGCCATCCTCACCCTCGCCCTCTCGTCTCGTGCCTTTCGCGCACAGCGGCGCTTGATCCTCTGGGGAAGCGCCGTGGGTCTGGCCATCGTCTCCGGTTGGGCCGGGACAAGCTGGCTGTCTTTGGCCACCTTCGAGGCCGAACCCGTTGCCTCCCACACCTTCGCCGCCCCCATCGGTGACACGTTGTTTTACCTGATGACCTCGTCTGCCTCCTCGCCCGGCTTTGGCGTGGGCTCGGTCATCGGTGTGCTTTTGGGCGCGGCCATAGGTTCGCTGATCAAAGGCCAGTTCCGCTGGGAAGCCTGCGAAGACCCGCGCGAATTGAAACGCCAGATCGGCGGCGCGGCTTTGATGGGCGTCGGCGCTGTGGTCGGCTTTGGCTGCACCGTCGGCCAAGGCCTTTCGGCCTTTTCCGTCCTGGCCTTCTCTGCCCCCGTGACCATCATCGCCATCATCATCGGCGCTGCCATCGGGTTGCGGCAATTGATCTATGGGTTTGCGTTTAGCCGCTGACACGGCCCGGGCACTCGTCGCGGTCTATGCAGAGGTTCGAGGTGTGGGACGAAGCGGCCCTTCGTTGCACTGGCAGCAAGTGCCGCTTTTGCGCAATTCCGTCATACCCATTTCCGTAAGGGTGCCGCCCTTAACGGTCCATCGCGCCCTTGCCTGCCAATATTTTATCACGGAATTTCTCTATCCGGGCCATCCGGGTCGCGGATTGCTTTGCCTGATTGAGGTTGAACATATAGCTTTTCTGCCGGCCTGGTGTCAGCGCATGAAACGCCTCGGCCAGGTCCGGATCGGCATCCAGCGCCTCGGTCAGTTCATCCGGCATGTCGATCTCGCGTTCTACTTTAGGTGGTTTTGTGCCCGCCTCGGCATGAACCATCAACTGCCACAGATAGGCTCGTATCACCGGCTCCATGGCGCGAACCTGCGCGACATCGCTAAAGCGGATCATTCCCGGCGTTTGGCTGTTCGGTCCCTGCCGCTCCAGCACGCCTTCGGTGTCTGCCAATAAACCGGGGTTCATGAAGCTCAGCCTGAAGTCGCCCCTAAATGCGGTTAAAATTGCGATGTTGCGGCCAGCATGCATATAGGTGGGATGCGCCCATTTCACGGTTTCTTCCAGCCCCACATCTCGGCAAATGTGGCGCAGATCATTCAGCCCGTCGATCCATAACTGTATCGAACACTCCGGTGTCGCGAAACGGTCGCATCGACCACATCCCTTGGTAAAGAAATCATCCGCGTCGGCAATCATCGCCATGGCCGCCATCCCTGTCGTACCCGAGCCACCCTATAGTAGAATGACCTCATGATAACCCTATCCTGAAACCTAAGACAATCACAGCCGAAGCGCAGGTTTGAGTGCTTTGCACCAATTCTCAAGTCGCGCTGTATTAACCAAAATGACTTAAAGCCATCGTACGTTATGCACCAAACAAACGGTCGCTTTTCCTCTTCCACATGTACTCCACGTCAGCGACACCTGAGCCCCCCTCACCCCCGGATCAACACCTGAAGGTCGGCCACATTCGTCCCGGTCGCGCCGATTTGCAACAAATCCCCTGCGGCCTCTAGCCCATGATAGCTGTCATTGCGGGCCAGAACATCTTGCGGATCAAGCCCAGAGGCGCGCATCCGATCCAGCGTGCCGGGATCGACCATACCGCCCGCCGCATCTGTTGGACCATCGCGCCCATCGGTGCCGCCCGAGAGAAACACATAGTCTTTCAGCCCCTGTTCTTCGGCCAAAACCGCCACGCGCAGGGCCAGTTCCTGATTTCGCCCGCCCATGCCGTCTCCGGTCAATTTCACCGTGGTTTCGCCACCAAACAGGAAAATCCCCGGCTCGATCGCGCTCTCAACAATGGTGCGCGCCGCATCCGCGACATCGCCCTCAAGCGGGATCGGAAAGACATGTACCCCATGCGTCGCGCCGCCGCCCGCTTCGCGCGCCATGGCCGCCACCGATATTTTATTCGACCCGATCAACGCCACTTCACTCTCGGGCAAAGGCCCAAGATCGGGACGTGGGCGTGCCAGATAATCCGTCACGGCGGCGGGTAATTTGTCCCACAGATCAAGCTCTTGCAACATCTCAACCGCCTCTTCGCGGGTGCCAATGGGCGAAACCGTCGGCCCCGAGGCAATGGCGCGCAGATCGTCTGACACCACATCGGACAGCAACAGCGCCGTCACCTTTGAGGGCGCCGCCGCGCGCAAAAAACCACCGCCTTTGAGCCGCGAAAGCTGTTGGCGCACCAGATTCATCGCCACAATATCCGCACCCGAACCCAGCAAAAGCCGATTGACCTCCGCCTTATCCTCAAGCGAGACACCGGGCACGGGGGCGGGCAAAAGCGCCGAGCCGCCGCCCGAAATCAGCGCCAAAACATCGCCCTTGGCATGGGCCAGCGCGTCCTCAATAAAAAGGGCGGCGCGGGCGCCTTCGAAATCGGGCACCGGATGCGCCGCCGCGCGCACCACGGCCCCTTCCAAAGGTTTGGCATTCTCGTAATTGGTCACCACGATCACCCGCGCCGCATTGACTTGCCGCATTGCCGCCTCGGCCATGCTGCGCGCCGCCTTGCCAACCGCGATGATCAAAGGCGCGTTGAACCTGCGCCCCTTGAGGGCGTCTTCAACGGCATGGGCGGGATCGGCGCTCGCGACACCTGTGAGGAAAATCTCGCGGGCTTGCCTGCGCATGTGGTCCAGTTCTGTCATGGCTGGGGTCTCTGATTTGGGATTGTCTGTTTGGGAATGTCTGTGCTGCATCTGCATAGGCGGATGGTGTCACGATCAGACTGCGGCGTCCAGCACCCTTGCCAAGACGCCCGGATCAGACCAGATTCCCCCCAACACAACACAGAACGGACCCCGCCATGCAAGAGCTTCCCCTCACTCGCGATTTGGTCCTGATCGGTGGCGGCCACACCCATGCGTTGATCCTCAAACGGTGGGGCATGAAGCCCCTGCCCGGTGTGCGTGTCACGGTGATCAATCCGGGCGCGGTTGCCGCCTATTCCGGCATGTTGCCGGGGTTTGTCGCCGGTCATTATCAACGGCAGGATTTGGAACTTGATCTGTTGCGCTTGGCGCGGTTTGCCGGGGCGCGGGCGGTTTTGGGGCGCGCCACTGGCATTGATCGCGCGGCCAAGCTGATCCATGTCGAAGGCCGCCCCCCCATCGCCTATGATGTCGCCTCCATCGACATCGGCATCACCTCCGCCATGCCCGATCTGCCGGGCTTTGCCGATCATGGCATCGCCGCCAAGCCGCTTGAGGCCTTCGCCAGCCGGTGGCACACGTTTCGCGCCCGCGCGTTGCGCGGCGAGGTGGTGCCAGAGGTGGCGGTGATCGGTGGCGGGGTGGCCGGCGCAGAATTGGCCATGGCCATGGCCCATGCCTTGCGCGCGCTCCCTTCGGCCAAAGTCACTCTCATCGACCGCAGCGAGATCCTGTCCGAGTTGCGCCGCAGCACCCGCCGTGTCCTCTTGGACGCTTTGGCCACAACCGGCGTCGTCCTGCGTCCGCAGTCCGAGGTGGCCGAAATCGGTGCAGAGACGCTCACCCTGGGCGACGGGTCCACCCTGCCCTCCCGCTTTACCTTGGGGGCGGCGGGTGCGCGGCCTTATGACTGGTTGGCACAGACCGGGCTTGATTTGAGTGACGGTTTCGTCACCGTTGACCCGAGCTTGCAAAGCTCCGACCCTATGATCTTTGCAGCGGGCGATTGCGCCCATCTGTCCCATGACCCGCGTCCCAAAGCCGGGGTGTTCGCCGTGCGTCAGGCCCCTGTGTTGTTCGACAACCTGCGCGCGCTTTTGTCGGAGCCCACCGAGCGCGCCGATCTGCGCGCCTATCATCCGCAAAACGACTATCTCAAACTGATCTCATTGGGGTCGAAATCGGCGCTTGCCGATAAGTCCGGCATCCGTATGTCTGGGCCAATGATGTGGCGGTGGAAAAACCATATTGATCTCGCATTCATGTCTAAACTCAAAGACTTATCCTCGATGACCGCAAAACCCTTACCAGACCGCGTGGCCTTGGGGTTGCGCGATGAGGTGGAGGGCAAAAAGCCGATGTGTGGCGCGTGCGGCGCCAAGGTCGGGGGCGATATTTTGACCCGCGTTTTGCACGCCTCGGACGGCACAGACCCGCGCCCGGATCGTGGTGACATTTTGCATTTGCCCGGCGATGACGCCGCGATTTTGACCCATGGCGACACCTGGCAAGTGGCCTCGGTCGATCACCTGCGTGCCTTTGTCTCCGATCCGGTGTTGATGACCCGCATCACCGCCACCCATGCGCTTGGCGACATCTGGGCGATGGGGGCAGCACCTCAGGCGGCTTTGACCGCGATCACCCTGCCACCTCTGAGCGCCGCGATGCAGGAACGTTGGCTCACTGAGATCATGCAGGTGGCGCAGGACATTTTTACCGCAGAGGGCGCGCAGATCATCGGCGGGCATACATCTATGGGGGCGGAACTGTCGATGGGCTTCACCGTCACCGGCCTTTTGGACCGTCCGATCACACTCAAAGGCGCGCGTCCGGGCGATCAGATTATTCTGACCAAACCGATTGGCACGGGGGTGATGTTGGCGGCGGACATGGCGATGCAGGCCCATGGCCGCGACATGGAACGGGCCTATGCCTCGATGGTGCAAAGCTCGGGCGCCGCCTCGCGGATTTTAAATGCGGCCCATGCGATGACCGATGTGACGGGATTTGGACTGGCCGGGCATTTGCTTGGGATCTGCCGCGCCTCACATGTTGGCGCGCATCTGCGCCTCTCGGATGTGCCGCTTTTGCCGGGGGCTTTGGCGCTGGCAAAAGCCGGGATGCGCTCGACCATTTTTCCCGCCAACCGCACCTATGCCGTGGAGTATCAAGGGCCAGAGACCGCCCGTGCCGATCTGTTGTTCGATCCGCAAACGGCGGGCGGATTGTTGGCGACTGTGTCGCCGATGCGGGCGGAGAGGATTCTTGGCGCTTTGCGCGAGGCGGGCTATCCCGCTGCGATCATTGGAGAAATCACGGAAACTGTGGGCATCCTCTCGGTGACGGAGTGACCCTGATCAGAGCGCGTTGAGCCGCGCGACGATCCGCGCGGCGGCCGCCTCCCGCGCGGTCTCGCTCATGTCCAAAAGATCAATCTGCGCCAAAATCTCATGAGCATAGCGCGCCCGAGATTTCTCATATCGCGGGTCGTAATGATGCGCCATCAACGCCTCCGCCAGTTCGACAAATGCCCCGTCCTGCGCCATCGCGCGCCACGCATCAATGCGCTCATAGCCCTGCAACGGCACAAGCTGATCCAGGCGCTGATCCATCTGATCGCGATCCGCCACAAGATCGGCGTAGGCCGCGGCCAAATACCCGGCCCGCGCGGCCAGCGTGGCGTTTACCTCGATCCGGGGAGCGGCGCACATGGCGGCCCAAAGCATGGACGGCAGGTTGCGCGCCCCGATGCGTGAACTTTCCGCCTCGACCAAGATCGGACGGCTCGGGTCAAGCCGCGCCAGCGCAGTGGCCAGCGCGGTTTCAAAGCCTTTTTGCGAGGGCTGCGCCCCCATTGTGCCAAAAATCGACCCGCGATGATGAGCCAGAGATTCGAGGTCCAAAACCTGCCCTCCTCGCCTCTCAACCCTTTGAAGAATATCCGTTTTTGCAGTCCCCGTGTTGCCATCCAACAAGACGATCCGGTGCGGTAAGGCATGATCGTACAGCGCTTCCACCACCAGCCTGCGCCAGGTTTTATAGCCGCCCTCCAACACCTCAACCCGCCAGCCGATTTGCTTTAAAATCGAGGCAAAGGCGTTCGATCTTTGCCCGCCGCGCCAACAATAGACCAGCGGTTGCCAGCCGCCGTCCTTGTCCGCAAGCGGCCCTTCGATATGGCTGGCGGCATTGCGCGCGACCATGGCAGCACCGAGTTTGCGGGCCAAAAACGGCGACTGTTGTTTGTAAATCGTGCCCACTTCGGCGCGTTCAAGGTCATTCAACACGGGTAAATTGATCGCACCGGGGATGTGATCCTCGGCAAATTCCAAGGGCGCGCGCACGTCGATGATCGTGTCAAACGGCGTATCCAAGAGTGTCTTGAGACTGGAAAATGGGCTATTCATTCCCCCTTTTAACGCCAGATCAAGGGCGAGAACAGCGACAAGATCGCGCGGCGTTTGACCTCTGCCGCATCGCTTGGGGTCAAGTCCGAAATAGAGGCGAAAAAACACACCCCTTTTGTGCAAAAATGCCCCCCAAGCGTTTGACCTCAGAGGCATTTTACCGCAACCTGAACAGGACGATTTTCCCATGAAATATGGGAAATCTGCTGTTTTCGATGTGCGGGGCAGGCCTCGCGCATCGTGCCCTTGTGACATAACGCGATAGATACATTCGCACCGGGAGGAGACCCCATGAAAACGCGCGCAGCCGTGGCCTTTGAGGCCAAGAAACCGTTGGAAATTGTTGAACTTGACCTTGAAGGCCCGAAGGCCGGCGAAGTTTTGGTTGAAATCATGGCGACCGGCATTTGCCACACCGACGCCTATACGCTCGACGGATTGGACAGCGAGGGATTGTTCCCTTGCGTGTTGGGGCACGAAGGTGCGGGCATTGTGCGTGAAGTCGGTGCGGGGGTTAAGTCCGTGAAACCCGGCGATCACGTCATTCCGCTTTACACGCCCGAGTGTCGCGAATGTAAATCTTGCCTCTCTGGCAAAACCAACCTCTGCACCTCGATCCGCGCCACCCAAGGCAAGGGGGTGATGCCCGACGGCACCTCGCGGTTCAGCTACAAAGGCGAAACGCTGTACCATTACATGGGCTGTTCGACCTTTTCGAACTTCACCGTTTTGCCAGAAATCGCGCTGGCGAAAATCCGCGACGACGCCCCGTTTGACAAAGCCTGTTACATTGGCTGCGGCGTGACCACCGGTGTCGGTGCTGTGACCAACACCGCGAAAGTCGAAGTCGGGTCGAACGTGATCGTGTTCGGTTTGGGTGGCATCGGCCTGAACGTGTTGCAAGCCGCGCGCATGGTTGGCGCAGATAAAATCATCGGCGTCGACATCAATGACGACAAAGAAGAATGGGGCAAACGCTTTGGCATGACCCATTTCGTCAACCCGCTCAAAGTCGAAGGCGACATCGTTCAACACCTTGTTGAGCTGACCGACGGCGGCGCGGATTACACCTTTGATTGCACCGGCAACACCACGGTGATGCGCCAAGCACTTGAGGCCTGTCATCGCGGCTGGGGGGTTTCGACCGTGATCGGCGTGGCCGAAGCGGGCAAGGAAATCTCCACCCGCCCGTTCCAATTGGTCACCGGACGCGTGTGGCAAGGCTCGGCTTTTGGTGGCGCGAAGGGGCGCACCGATGTGCCGAAAATCGTCGATTGGTACATGAACGGCAAGATCGAGATCGACCCGATGATCACCCATGTTCTGACCTTGGATGAGATCAATAAAGGCTTTGATCTGATGCATGCGGGCAAGTCGATCCGTTCCGTCGTGGTGTTCTGATGACGCTCGGAACCGTTTCAACCAACACGGCCTTCGGTGGCACGCAGGGGGTTTACACCCACCCGTCCACCGAGACCGGAACGGAAATGACTTTTTCCGTTTTCGTGCCAGATCACGCGCCGGGGGAAAAACTCCCGGTGCTTTGGTATCTTTCGGGTCTGACCTGCACCCATGCCAATGTCACCGAAAAGGGCGAGTTTCGTGCGGCTTGTGCCGAACATGGCGTGATTTTCGTCGCCCCAGACACCAGCCCTCGTGGCGAGGGCGTGCCGGACGATGCCGATGGCGCTTATGATTTTGGTCTGGGCGCGGGGTTTTATGTCAACGCGACGGAAGAACCATTTGCCAAAAACTATCGGATGCAGGCCTATATCGAAACTGAACTGCCAGATCTGATCGCGGCCAATTTCCCCGCCGATATGACGCGTCAGGGCATCACTGGCCATTCGATGGGCGGGCACGGCGCGCTGACCATCGCGCTACGCAATCCGGATCGGTTCAAATCCGTCTCCGCCTTTGCGCCGATCGTCTCGCCGCTGAATTGCCCTTGGGGCGAAAAGGCGCTCACGGGCTATATCGGTGCGGATCGCGCCGATTGGCGCGCCTATGATGCCTGCGCTTTGATCGAAGATGGCGCCTCTGTCCGCGATATTTTGGTCGATCAGGGCACCGGGGATAATTTTCTCGAAGGTCAGTTGAAGCCCGAGTTGCTGCAAGCGATCTGTGACGCCAAAGGTCAAAAGCTGACCCTGCGGATGCAGGAGGGCTATGATCACAGTTACTATTTCATCTCAACTTTCATGGCTGATCACGTCGCGTGGCACGCCGCGCGGATGTAACGTTTTGGGGCCGCATCACAACACGGTTGCGGCCTCAATCACCAGCGGATCAAGCCCCTGCCCACCTTCGGCCAAATAGGCGCGCAGTTGCGCAATCATCCGTGGTTCCCAAAAATCTTTGATGTGCTGTGCCACGCCGCGCGCCTGATCCGCCCCCGGTTGGGTGTTGAAAAACGCGGCAATTTGATTGGCCATCAAGATCATTTTATCATTGGTCACAGCACGGTTTCCTTTCCTGTCTGCGCATGGGCATAGGGCACAATCGCCTCGCGCCGGATCACGCAAAGCGTCATGCCACAACGCCCGGCCAAATCGACCGCTGCCCGTGTGGGGCTTGAGAGGCTGAACAATCCGCGCAGGCCCACGCGCGCGCATTTTTGCACCAAATCGACCGAAAGCCGCGAGGTGATCAACACCGCGCCTTTGCTCAGATCGCGATCCCCAAGCGCGCCGATGAGTTTGTCCAACGCATTGTGCCGTCCGACATCTTCGCGCAGCGCCACCAATCCCGTGGCGTCAAAAAACCCCGCCGCATGCATCGCGCCCACGTCTTCGCGCCGTTTCTGTCCGGCGGTCAACGCCGCAAGGGCCGCACGGGCGTGATCCATCAGGCCCGGCTCCATCGGTGCAACCTGTCCGGGAAAGGCACTCGCCTGCGCCAGGCTGTCGATGCCACAAAGGCCACATCCGACGGGACCAACGGCGGCGCGACGGCGCGCATCCACGGCCTGCGCGCGCTCCTCAGGGATGCGCCCGCGCACCTCAAAGCCGGTCTCATGGCGGATCGCCGTCACCTCTGTGACCTCTGAGCCGCGGGTCACGATGCCCTCAGAGCAGGCAAATCCGCGCAAGAAATCCGGCAAATCAAACGGCGATGCCATCATCACCGCCGCCGTCGAGCCATTGAACACCAGCGCCACGGGTTGCTCCTCCGGCAGGGCATCCACTGTCATGGGGACCCCGGACTTGGAGGTGGTGACGCCACTCATTCGGCCGCCGCAATCCGGCGGGATTTCTCCGCCTGTGCCGTATAGGTTTGCTGCCATTCGCTCGGCCCGTTTGAGGCCGCAACCTGCACCGCTGTCACCTTATATTCCGGGCAATTGGTCGCCCAATCGGAATACTCCGTGGTGATGACATTGGCCTGTGTGTCAGGGTGGTGGAAGGTGGTATAGACCACGCCGGGGCTGACCCGATCCGTCACTTTGGCGCGCAGCGAAGTTTCGCCCGATCGCGAGGCCAAGCGCACCCAATCGCCATCCTTGAGGCCGCGATTTTCGGCGTCATGCGGATGGATTTCCAACAGGTCTTGGTCATGCCAAAGCGAATTCTCCGTCCGCCGGGTTTGCGCGCCGACGTTATATTGGCTCAGAATCCGCCCGGTGGTCAGCAACAGCGGAAAGCGCGGTCCGGTTTTCTCGTCGGTCGGGATATATTCGGTGACGATGAACCGCCCCTTGCCGCGCATGAACCCGTCGACATGCATCAGAGGCGTCCCAATCGGATGCTCCTCATTACAGGGCCATTGCACCGAGCCTTCGGCCTCCAAAAGCGCATAATCAACGCCGGCAAAAGAGGGCGTGGTGGCGGCGATCTCATCCATGATTTCCGCCGGATGCGTGTAGGTCCAGCGCGCACCACCGGTTTCTTTCAACACGGCATTGGCCAGCATTTGGGTGACTTCCCAATCGGCATAGCCGTTTTTCGGCGCCATGACTTTGCGCACCCGGTTGATCCGGCGTTCGGCGTTGGTGAAGGTGCCGTCTTTTTCCAAAAACGTCGATCCGGGGAGGAACACATGGGCGTAATTGGCGGTTTCGTTGAGGAACAGATCATGCACGATGACACAGTCCATCGCCGCAAGCCCCGCCGCCACATGTTTGGTGTCCGGGTCCGATTGCAGGATGTCTTCGCCCTGACAATAAAGCCCCTTAAAGGTCCCATCGACCGCCGCATCCAACATATTCGGAATGCGCAGGCCCGGTTCCGCGTCCAAACTGACGCCCCACACCCGTTCAAACATCTGCCGCGCCTCATCCGTTTTGACATGGCGATAGCCCGGAAATTCATGCGGGAAAGAGCCCATATCGCAGGAGCCTTGGACGTTGTTTTGACCGCGAAGCGGGTTCACCCCCACGCCTTCGCGGCCAATATTGCCGGTCATCATCGCGAGGTTGGCGATGGCCATGACGGTGGTGGACCCTTGGCTGTGCTCCGTCACGCCAAGCCCATAATAGATCGCGCCATTGCCGCCCGTCGCAAAAGCCCGCGCAGCCTCGCGCAGCGTTTCGGCGGAGACACCTGTGAGCGCCTCTGTGGCTTCGGGCGCGTGGCGATCTTCGGCAATGAAGGCTTTGTAATCCTCCCAAGCGTCAAGATCACAGCGCGCGTTGATGAACGCCTCGTCCATCAGCCCCTCGGTCACGATGACATGCGAGAGGGCCGAGACCACGGCGACGTTGGTGCCGGGTCTGAGCGGCAGGTGATGCCCCTCGCCCATATGTGGCGTCTGCAAAAGATCAATCCGACGCGGGTCCACCACAATCAGTTTCGCGCCCTGACGCAGACGTTTGCGCAGGCGCGAGGCAAAGACCGGATGGCCATCTGTCGGGTTGGCGCCGATGACGATGATCACATCGGATTTCTCAACGGAATCAAAATCCTGCGTGCCCGCAGAGGTGCCGAATGTTTGGCCTAACCCATAGCCCGTTGGCGAATGGCACACCCGCGCACAGGTGTCGGTGTTGTTGTTGCCAAACACCGCGCGGGTGAGTTTTTGCACCAGATAGGTTTCCTCATTGGTGCAGCGCGACGAGGTGATCACGCCGATGCTCTTTTGGCCGTATTTGGCCTGAAGCCCGACGAGTTTCTTGGCGGCAAAGCTCAGCGCCTCCTCCCAGGACACCTCTTTCCACGGCTGATCAACGCTGTCGCGGATCATCGGGTTGAGGATGCGATCCGAATGCGAGGCATAGCCATAGGCAAAGCGCCCTTTGACACAGGAATGCCCCCGGTTCGCCTTGCCATGTTTATAGGGCACCATGCGGACCAATTGATCGCCCTGCATCTCCGCCTTGAAACTACAGCCGACGCCACAATAGGCGCAGGTGGTCACCACCGAACGGTCCGGCGTGCCGAGTTCAATGACGGATTTCTCCTGCAAGGTCGCGGTCGGGCAGGCCTGAACACAGGCACCGCAAGATACGCAATCGGAGGCCATGAAATTCTCCGCCCCGACCGCGACGCGGCTGTCAAAGCCGCGCCCTTCGATGGTCAGGGCGAATGTCCCCTGAACCTCTTCGCAAGCCCGCACACAGCGGTTGCAGACGATACATTTGGAGGCGTCATAGGTGAAATACGGGTTGCTGTCGTCTTTTGGCAGCCATTCGGGATTGGCCGCCCCCGACGTATCGCGCGCCTCGAAATGGTTGGCCAGTGGCGCGCTTTCCGGCGCTTTATAGCGCACGTCGCGCAGGCCCACGGCCCCGGCCATATCCTGCAATTCACAGTCATTGTTGGCGGCACAGGTCAGACAATCCAGCGGGTGATCGGAAATATAAAGCTCCATCACCCCCTTGCGCAGCTTACGCAGTTTCGCAGTTTGTGTGTGGACTTTCATCCCGGCGTGAACCGGCGTGGTGCAAGACGCGGGCGTGCCTCTGCGCCCGTCAATCTCGACCGCACAGAGGCGGCAAGACCCAAAGGCCTCAAGACTGTCGGTGGCGCAGAGTTTCGGCACCTGAATGCCCGCCTCACTGGCCGCGCGCATCACCGATGTGCCCGCAGGCACGGTGATCTCCATGCCGTCGATGGTCAAAGTGACCGGCGCGCCGGTGGCGGCGGGGGTGCCACGATCCGTCTCATCCTGAATGCCATTGCCCCACGCCCCAGCCTGTCCGGGGATGATGAAATCTTTCATTCTGCGACCTCCTTGTGCGGGGCGAAATCTTCGGGGAAATGTCTGAGCGCGGACATCACTGGAAAGGGCGTGAAGCCGCCCAAGGCGCACAGCGAGCCATCGGTCATCACCTCGCAGAGATCGGTGAGCAACGCGATCGCACCCGCGTCGCCTTCGGCAATCCGATCAATCGTCTCAACACCGCGCACCGCACCGATCCGGCAGGGCGTGCATTTGCCACAGCTTTCCACCGCGCAAAATTCCATCGCAAACCGCGCCATCGACAGCATGTCGGCGCTATCATCAAACACCACAATTCCGGCATGTCCGATGAGCGCCTTTTGCCCGTCGAATTCTTCATAACCAAAGGGCGTGTCAAACTGATCCGGGTGCAGATAGGCCCCCAAAGGCCCACCGACCTGCACCGCCTTGACGGGCCGTCCAGAGGCGGTGCCCCCCGCAACTGCATTGACCAATTCGCCCAATGGCATGCCAAATGCGGTTTCAAACAGCCCACCAAATTGCACATTTCCTGCAATCTGGATCGGCATCGTGCCTTTTGAGCGACCAAGGCCAAAGCCCGCATAATGCGCGGCCCCCTTGGCAAAAATCACCGGCACAGTGGCCAGAGAGATCACATTGTTGACCACGGTCGGGCGGCCCAAAAACCCCTCCAACGCGGGCAAAGGCGGCTTGGCACGGACCACGCCACGTTTGCCTTCAAGCGAGTTGAGCAATGAGGTCTCTTCGCCGCACACGTAAGCCCCAGCCCCGGTGCGGACCTCCATGTCAAACACCTTGCCAGAGCCAAGAATGTCCACGCCCAAAACGCCCGCAGCCCGCGCAATTTCGACCGCGCGGGACATGACGGCGATGGCGTCCGGGTATTCGGAACGGATGTAGATATAGCCTTTGGTGGCGCCACAGCCGATCCCGGCGATGGCCATGCCTTCGATCAAGGTAAACGGGTCGCCTTCCATAATCATCCGGTCGGCAAAGGTGCCGCTGTCACCCTCATCCGCATTGCAGACGATGTATTTTTGCGGCGCATGGGCCAAACGCACCGTGTCCCATTTGATCCCGGTCGGAAAGCCCGCGCCGCCACGTCCGCGCAGGCCGGAGAGTTTGACCTCATCAATGATCGCGTCTTGCGACATGGCAATGGCGCGCTTGAGGCCGGCGAGGCCCCCATGGGCCTCATAATGCGCCATGGAAAGCGGATCGGTGACGCCACATCGGGCAAAGGTCAGGCGGGTTTGACGGGCGAAAAACGAGATGTCTTCAACCGGACCCAGCGTCTCAACGCGCCCCTCCAAAAGCGCGCCCACATCGGTGGGAGCCATCGGACCATAGGCCAGACGCACACCGTCTTTTTCAATCTCAACAAGCGGTTCAAGCCAGATCATGCCGCGCGTGCCATTGCGGATGATCTCGACCTCAAGACCGCGATTTTGCGCCTCGACCATGAGCGCGTCAGCCACCTCATCGGCACCCAGTGCCTTGGCGGCGCTGTCTCGGGGGACATAAATCCTCATGCGCCGACCTCCGCCAAAACCGCATCCAAACGGGTGTCACTGACCCGGCCGATCACCTTGCCGTCCACCATCGCGGCGGGGGCGCAGGCGCAAAGACCAAGGCAATAGACCGGCTCAACGGTGACCGCGCCATTGGCAGTGGTGCCGTGCCAGTCCACGCCCAGTTTTTTGAGTAACCGCTCCGCCATGGCGGTCGCCCCCATCGACTGACAGGCCTCGGCCCGGCAAATTTTCAACACATGTTTGCCCGACGGGCGGGCGCGAAAATCATGGTAAAACGACAGCACGCCTTTGAGTTCGGCGCGGGTGATGTTGAGCGCGGCACAGAGCGGCGCGTGAGCAGCCTCGGGGACATAACCATAGGCCTCTTGCAGCGCATGCAGCATTGGCAAGAGCGGGCCTTCGAGCGCCAAAAACGGGCGGATCACCGCCTCAATTTCGGATGCATCAGGCGGCGTCAGATCGGACTGGGCTGGCATTCGGGTGCGCATGGCTGGCCTCTTTGGTCATTTCCACCACAAGACCCGAGCGACACACAAAAGGTCAATATCGCTATTCCGTTAACTGATAGAAATTTCCTATCAAACCGCCCCTGTTTCCCCCCGCATCCGCCGCGCTTCGGCCAAAAGTGCCTCGATCACTGGCGTGTGGGGCGCGCGTTGTGGCACGACGAGGCCAACAGTATGGCTCTCCCGGCCCTCTTTGCCGCTCATCGGCACCAAGGACAGCCCCTTGCCCACCGCCAAAAACCGCGCGATGTCATCGGGCAGGACCGTGATCCACTCCCCCGTCGCCACATTGGCGATCAGGGCGAGGATCGAGTTGGATTCGATCTGCGCTTCGGGGGCGATGCCCGCGCGCATGAAGGCTTGGTTGATGATCCGGCGGTTTTGCATGTCCGTGGTCATCAACGCCAGTTTTTGCCCATTCAGCTCACCCCAATCCACTTCCATGCGGCTGGCAAAGGGCGACGTCTTGGCACAGACCAACATCAAGCGCTCTTGGCCCAAGGCCTCGGTTTCCACCCGGCCCATCGGTTCGTTGTCCAGATAAGACAGGCCCGCGTCGATCTCGAAATTCTCCAACATTGCCAAAATATCCCGTGAGGGGCGCGACAGGATGACAAAGCGCACTTTCGGGTGTTTGCGACTGACCGCATCGGCCAATTTGGCAACCAGGTTCAGCGCCGTTGGGATCACCGCAATGCGAAGCTGACCGGACAGCCCATGCCGGGTCGAGCGCATTTCCTCGCGCAATTGTCGCGCGTCGCCCGTGATCCGCCGCGCCCAATCCAAGGCCCGCGTTCCCTCCGGCGTCAACCCGCCATAGCGCGAACCGCGAAAGATCAGTTGCACACCCAGTTGATCCTCCAACTGTTTGATCCCCGCTGAAAGCGTCGGTTGGGTGATGCCAAGGCTCACGGCTGCGCGGCCAAAATGATGTTCGCGCGCCACCGCGATAAACATGTCGAGCTTGTCCAGCATGATAGAAATTTCCAATCGATTTGCGCTAAAATGATGGAAAACGCCCCATAAGACAATGAAAATCCCAAGACAAAATCCCGAGACCATGAAAATCCCTCAGCTTGACCGCGCGTGTCAGGAATCAGGCCATGGGTTTACCAATCCGGCGGCGAAACCGGGGGGTGCCCCCGGGGTTTGGCTTTGACGTCAATGCACAGCACGCAGTTGGCGGGCGATGGTGGATTTTCGGACCAACCTGCTGCGCTCACGAAACCGCGCTACTGAATCTCGATCATCTTGCGCTCATATTGCGCCTGATCGGATGTGCCATCGTCAAAGATCACATTCACCGACACGGTTTGCACCGACCCGGGCGCGAACATCACCAAAATGCTGTCGAGGCTTTCCGCCTTCAGAGCGTTCGGTTGCGCGGTATCACCGTAACAAGGCTCGGCCTTGAACGGCACCATGTCACCACCATTGACCGCATAAAAAATCTCGCTCACACCACAACGCCACGACAAAAGATTGGTGAAATACAAAAGGTCTTGGCCGTCATAGGTGCGCACCGCGACCCATTGCGGTTTGGTCGCTTGCAAAATCGGCTTAACTTCCGCCGCTGTGGTGAAATTTTCAGCCATTGCGGGGGCGTGGGCACCAAAGGTGGCCGCGAAAAGTAGAAGAGTGGTGATGACGGGCCTCATGGAAACAATCCTTTTGCAAACAAGGGAATTAGCACCTTTTGATACACAGCGAACCACCGTATAGTCCGACGAACAGGTGCCCTCCCGATCAGATCAAAGTAGTGCGTATGACCAGTAAGCCTCAAAATCCCGTTCCATTCAATATTGTCATCGTCGGCCAAAACGGTCGCTTGATGTATGAGGCTCTGCTGTTCGCGGCCTCTCTGCGTGCCTCGGACCTGGAGTTCAAAGGCCGGCTGTTCATCGCCGAACCGCAACCGGGCGCGCTTTGGAATGGCGATCCGCGGATGAAACAATCCGATGCGCTGGAGGCGTTCAAACGCCTTGATGCGGAGATCCTGCCGTTTGAATCGCGCCATTTCGGCCAGGCCTACCCCTATGGCAATAAAATCGAGGCGCTGTTTGCCCTGCCCAAGGGCGAGCCTTTCGTGTTTTTCGACAGTGATACGCTGATCACCGGGCCGCTCTCCGCAGTGCCGTTCGATTTTGACCGCCCCTGCGCCAGCCAAAAGGTCGAAGGCACCTGGCCACAAATCGAACTCTACGGGCCGGGTTATGGCGAGATTTGGAAATCGCTCTATGACAAATTCGGGCTGGAGTTTGAGAGCACGCTCGATCTCGATCAACCCGACGAATATTGGCGCCGCTACCTCTATTTCAACGCCGGCTTTTTCTTTTACAAATGCCCGCATGAATTTGGTCAGCGGTTCTTGGACTACGCCCTCGCCATTCGCGATGATCCGCCCCAAGCCGCAGCGCTTCAGACCTATGATCCTTGGCTCGATCAGGTCGCTTTGCCCTTGGTGATCCATTCCTTTGGCGGTGCGCGCACCACCTTGCCAAAGAACACGCTCGATGGCGCGATCTCGTGCCATTACCGCACTTTCCCGCTGCTCTTTGCCCGCGAAAGCGATCATGCGGTTGACGTGCTGCGCGAGATTTCTTCGCCCAACTGGATCAAAAAGGTGCTCAAAGAATATGAGCCAATCAAACGCTTGGTCTATCAGCCCAAAGGCGAAAAAATCCGCGCCATGTTTGATCGCGACCATTTGCCCCGGCGCGAACAGATGATCCGCAATCAAATCAAAAAAGCCGGGCTTTGGATGCGCTAAGGCGGGTTTGACTCGGGCGGGCTGAGGCACGGTCCTCCCGGCGGGGCGGCAAGAGTTCGCCCGCCGCAGCAGCACGGCCAAATCCGGGGTCGGTTTCGCTTTGCACCATCCAAAAGCTGCGTTAGGGTGCCTCTCGAACCGCGTCAAACCGAGCCAGTCCCCGGAAATGAAACCGAATTTTGCCCTCAACCTAAGCCATGATGGCATCGTTCTGTTGCACCGCGCCTCCGCCGGGTGGCATCAGATGGGCGAGGTCGCGCTGGACGCCCCCGACATGGCCAAAGAGCTGGCCGAGCTGCGGCGCACCGCCACCGCGGTCTCAACCGCCGGACTGGCCACCAAACTGGTCATCCCGAACAGTCAAATCCTTTATCGCAGCCTGCCCGATCCCGGCGGTTCAGACAGGGCGCGCGAGACCGCTATTCGCGCCTCTCTTGAGGGCGCGACCCCCTATGACTTGACCGATTTGGTTTGGGATTGGGTGGTGACATCCGGCACCATCCAAGTCGCGATCGTTGCCAAGGAAACCCTTGAAGAAGCTGAATATTTCGCAACGGAGCATCGGTTCAACCCGGTGTCTTTTGTCGCTCTGCCCGCGGCTGAATCCTATCTGGGCGAGCCGTTTTTTGGCCGCGCCAAAGCCGCCGACGATTTGGTCGGCGCAAAGACACGGATTGAACCGGACGTTGACGCGATTACGATTTTGGCGCATCGCGAGGTGGAGCCTGCGCCCGTTCCCGAACCTGTTCCTGCGCCCGTTCCTGCCCCTGCGCCCGAACCCGCAGCGATTGCCGATATAGACGAGGGCCAGACGGCTGAAGAGACGGCTGATGTTGCCCCCAAACAGGCAGAGCAGATTGAAACACCTGCCCCGCGACAGGAGCCGGAGCCCGCGTTTAAGCCCGAGGACGTGACGGCCCCCGACAGGCTTGAGGCCAATCTGCATAAACCCGAGGCACAAGAGCCAAAGGTCACCCCGCCTGATACGCCAGACACAGCTGACGGCTTCAAAGCCGCGACGCCCGAAGCGCCCTCTTCGTTTCAATCCCGTCGCGTTTTGGGTGCCGCACCGGCGGACGATCCTGAGGCCCTGTCGGGTGCGCCACGCGTGTCGGGCCAGCCGCTGCGGGTCCTGGCCGATGTGCGCAAATCCCCTGAGGTCACATCCGCACAGATGCCCAACGTGGCGGCCCCAGACCCCGTCCCTGCCGCCCCTGCCCCCGCGCCGCAAGACCATCCGCATATCGCGGTGCATGTGCCTGTGACCTCGGGCGACCTGCCTTTGGCCCCGGACGACAGCGCGCCCAAACCCAAACCGATCAAGCCGCGCAAAACCGGGCCTTTGCCGGAACCGCCGCCGATGCCCGCGCCCCTGCCTGCACAGACGCGACCGTCCCCCGCGTCGCCTTCTGATAAACCCAGCAAAGCGGCCGCGACCCTTGGCAAGCTCAAAACCCTCTCAGTGCGCGCCGCGCAAAAGGCAAAACCTGCCGTCACAAAGGTCCAAACCGAGCTTGCGACCCCCGCGAAGAAAAGCCCCAAAGGCTTTAGCACCACCGATATCCTCACTGCATCTGTCGCTCAGAACGGCGGTGACGACACGGCGATGAGGCCGCTTTCAGATCGCGCTGCGGGTCTCGACTCGGTTGACAACACGCGCGATGAAGCCGAGGCGATGACCGTCTTCGGTGCCCGCCGCCGCAACCGCGAGGCCGCGCGCAAACCGCGTCGCCTTGGGTTGATCCTGACCGGGGCGTTGGTGGCGTTGCTCTTGCTGGTTGGTCTGATTGCCGGGCTTTTGCCAACGTCTGAAACCTCCGAGACACCCGCCGAGACCAGTGCAACGGAGTCTCTCCCCGACGACGAGCCAACTGTACCCAACACGGCTCTGGTCGAAGCCGATCCCGCGTCTGACACGGCGGGGACGGCTCCCGCATATGACGCGGTGGGGACGGTCGAAACCGATGTGGCTGACGAAGAGGCGGAATTGACGCCTGAGCTTTTGGAAGAGGCCACCCGCCCCGCCCCGCTTGGTACTGTGGATGAGGCACCCCAAGCCGATCTGGCGGATCTCACTGCTGATTATGCCGCGACCGGCATCTGGCCGCTGGCCCCCGATGCAGGGGATGGCGCGGTTGTGGAAGACAGCGTGGATGACGTCTATGTCGCCTCAATCGACCCCGGCATCCAGTCGCAAGATGCGGGGGCTTTGGTCGATGTGGCCCGCCATCAAGGCGACGTGCCACCACGCGCGGCCCCCACGCCTGCGCCTTTTGGCACACGCTATGACTATGATGATGCCGGGTTTATCCGTGCCACACCCGAGGGGACTGTGACGCCGGATGGCACGGTGGTCTATGCCGGACGTCCCGCAATTGTCCCCGGTGCCCGCCCCGGCAGCGCCGTGAATGAGGCGGTGGAAACCGCACTCAACCCGGCCCCTGTGGCGGCGGATGATCCGGTGCGTTTGGCGCTTGCTGAATTCCGCCCCAAATTGCGCCCAGAGGCCTTGGTTGAGAACAATGAAAAGGCCAATCTGGGTGGCATTACCCGCGCGCAACTGGGTGGGTTCCGGCCAAAATTCCGTCCGGCTTCCGCTCAGGAACAAGCCGCCCAAGAGGCGATTGTGGCCGGGGCCAACGCCCCCGCACCGACCGCGCCGGTCGTGGTTGCCTCTTTGATCCCGAAAGAGCGCCCGAAAGATTTCTCCAAACTCGCGGCTGCAGCCGCGGCGGCAGCGGCTGCCGCCGCCATCGTCACGGATGAAGGCACGACCAAAACCTCCGCCGCCTCGACCGTCACGGCGCGTGTACCCGATAGCAAAATCCCGTCCAGCGCCCCCACCACCGTGGCCCGCGCCGCGACGGTGAAAAATGCGATCAACCTGCGCGCCTTGAACCTGATGGGCGTCTATGGCTCCAGTTCAGATCGCCGCGCCCTTGTGCGTCTGCCATCTGGGCGCTTTGCCAAGGTCAAGATCGGTGACAAGATCGACGGCGGACGGGTGCAATCCATTGGCTCTGACTCTCTGACCTATGTGAAAAACGGCCGTTCGATCACACTTGAGGTCGCGGGCTAAGACACAGCAGCACCGTTTGCCCGATTGCGGACATTTGGTGGATTTGCGACGATTTACATGCCCTCAGCGCAACAATCTTTTGGAAAATGGCCACGCGCTCTTGTCGCGCGCGCGCATGTCTATACCTCTTAGATCAAACAGACACACCCCAGATCGGAGTCCCCGGATGCAAGGCATGTTGGCCCAAGCCGTCATTTACCTCGCCGCCATTGTTGTCGCCGTGCCTCTGGCGCGCAGGCTCGGGTTGGGGTCTGTGTTGGGCTATTTGATTGCCGGGATGATGATTGGGCCGGTGCTTGGTTTGGTGCAGCATTCGCAGAGCACCGATCTGATGCATTTTGCCGAATTTGGCGTGGTGATGATGTTGTTCCTCATCGGGCTTGAGCTTGACCCGCGCGGCCTTTGGGAGATGCGCCATCGGTTGATTGGGCTTGGCGGGCTGCAAATCGTCGCCACTGGCGCCGCAATCACCGGGGCTTCGGTCTGGGCCGGGCTGGAATGGCAAACGGGGCTGGCGCTTGGGATGATCTTGTCACTGTCCTCGACTGCCGTGGTGCTTCAGACCCTTTCTGAAAAGAAACTGATCCATACGGGCGGTGGGCGCGCGGCGTTTTCCGTGCTTTTGACCCAAGACATCGCAGTGATCCCGATGTTGGCCGTCATGCCGCTTTTGGCCACGGGATCGCTCCTGACGATCAACCCGGATGGCTCGATCAGCCGTCCATCGGATTTGGCGAAAGTGGCCAGCGAACATAGCGTGTCTTTGGTCGAAGGCCTGCCCGCATGGGGTGTCACCTTGGTGACTTTGGGGGCCGTTGCGGCGATCATTTTGGCCGGCGTTTTTCTGACCCGTCCGGTATTTCGCTATATCCACGCCGCCAATATGCGCGAGATTTATACGGCGGTGGCCCTGCTTATCGTCATCGGCATCGCGTTGTTGATGAGCTCCGTCGGCCTTTCCCCCGCCCTTGGCACATTCCTGGCCGGTGTCGTCTTGGCCAACTCCGAATTTCGCCATGAATTGGAAAGCTCGATCGAGCCGTTCAAAGGCCTGCTTTTGGGGCTGTTTTTCATCGCGGTCGGCGCCGGCATCAACTTTACGGTGCTGTTTCGCGATCCGATTTTGATCATCGGGCTGACCGTGGTGTTGATGGTGTCAAAGGGGGTGATCCTGTTTGTCATCGGGCGGATTTTTGCGCTGCGCAAACAGGCACAATGGCTTTTTGCCCTCTCGCTGGCGCAGGCCGGGGAGTTTGGCATGGTCTTGACCACTTTCGCCCTGCAACAGCATGTTTTGTCGACCTATTTGGCCGAACGTGTGTTGCTGGTCATTGCCCTGTCCTTGATGTTCACGCCGCTGTTTTTCATGCTGCATGATACCCTGCGCCAAAAATTGGCCGACCGGGTCGAGGATCAGCCTGACGACAAGATCGACGAACAACATTCCATCATCATCGCCGGGATCGGGCGGTTTGGTCAGGTGGTGAACCGCTTGGTGCAGGCCTCAGGCTTTCACACCACGGTGTTGGATCACGATCTGAAAACCATTCAACTGATGCGCAAATTTGGCTTTAAGGGCTTTTTTGGCGACCCGACCCGACCCGAACTTTTGCATGCGGCGGGGCTTGAGACGGCAAAGATTTTGGTGGTGGCGCTTGATGATCAAAAAGCGGCGGTGCATTTGGTCGCCTATGCCCGCAAACAGCGGCCCGACCTGTTCATCATCGCCCGTGCCCGCGACCGCATCCATGTCTATGAATTATACCAAGCCGGGGCCGATAAAATCGTGCGCGAAATGTTCGACAGTTCCCTGCGCGCGGGCCGCTATGTCTTGGAACAGATGGGGTTTTCCGAATACGACGCCTCGGTCACCGAACAGGCCTATTACCAACATGACCGCGAAGCGTTGCGGATCATGGCACAGCTTTGGGACCCGAATATTCCGACGGCGGAGAACACCGCCTATATCGAACGCTCGCGCAGTTTGGCCACCGATTTTGAGGCGGAATTGATTGCGCTTTTGGAAAAGAAGCGCGCGGAAATTAAGGACAAAAGCAAAGAGCCTCAGGAGCGCGCGTAGTCAAACCACGCGCGCCGTGACACCCGACGCTCCGTTTACCCCGCCGACACGCCAGCCTCGGCAAAGGTCGCCATGCCCGACAGGCATTCGACCGCGCCTTTGACCAAAGGGATGACCAAGCCCGCGCCCGAGCCTTCGCCAAGGCGCAGACCCAGTGACACCAACGGCTCTTTGCCGATCTCCTTGAGGACGGCGCGATGGGCCGCTTCGGCGGACTGATGCCCGGCGATGCAATGGTCCAAAGCCCCCGGCACCGCCTTTTCAAGACAAGCCGCCGCCGCACAGCAAATGAACCCATCCAAGATCACCGGGATGCGCAGGACCCGCGCCCGCGCGATCGCGCCCGCCATTGCCGCCACTTCACGCCCGCCTAAACTCGCAAGGATCGCAAGCGGGGCTTTGCCACCATGCAGGGCCACGCCCGCGGCACAGACCTCTTCTTTGATCTTCAGCCCGGCGTCATCCACGCCGGTGCCGCGCCCGACCCAATCCGCCGCAGTGCCGCCAAACAAAGCATTGGCCATCGCCGCCGCCGAGGTGGTGTTGCCGATGCCCATTTCGCCGACGACCAAAAGATCGGCCTGAGGGTTCACCGCGTCCCAGCCAGTTTTGAGGGCGCGCACGCAGTCCTCCTCAGACATCGCCACGGTCTCGGTGAAATCCCCGGTTGGGCGGTCCAGATCAAGCGCATGCACAGACATCGACGCGCCTGCGTTGCGCGCCAATTGGTTGATCGCCGCCCCGCCCTGTTGGAAATTCGCGACCATTTGCACCGTCACTTCGACCGGAAAGGCCGACACGCCGCGCGCGGTCACGCCGTGATTTCCGGCAAAAATCGCCACCTGTGGCTTTTCAATCCGGGGCCGGCCCTCACCGCGCCAGGCCGCATACCAAATGCCGATCTCTTCCAAACGGCCAAGGCTCCCGGCGGGTTTGGTCAGTTGCGCATTGCGCGCGGTCGCTGCGGCTTGCGCCTCCATATCCGGGCCGGGGGCCTGTTTCAGAATCCGTTCAAATCCGGCAAGATCGGAAAAATCCATGTACCGCGCTCCCTCATTATTTTGTCTGGGCATTGTCTTTGTCTGGCATTGTATTCGTGTCTCTGGAGTTTTATCCCGAGAGACAGACCAAGGACAGGACCGATTTGCCGCAAAGGAGACGTCCATGACCAAAGCCGACACACCGCGTTTTACACTAGGTTTTACACCACGTTTTAAACCACGGGCCGAGGACATCGCCACCAGCCTCGCCCTTCTGACGCGCATCCCGGTCAAGGCCGGGTTCACCCGCACGGCACAGGCGGCTTGGGCCTTTCCTGTGGCGGGGCTTGCGGTCGGGCTTGTGGCCGGTGCCGTGGCAACCATTGCCGGCTGGTTTGGATTGGGCGCGAGCCTGACCGCCGGGTTCGCCATGGCGGCGGCGGTGATCGTCACCGGCGCGATGCACGAAGACGGCTTGGCCGATTGTGCCGATGGGTTTTGGGGCGGCTGGGAACGCCTTAGGCGCCTTGAGATCATGCATGACAGCCGCATCGGCACTTACGGGGTTTTGGCGCTTGGCTTGGCCTTGCTGTTTCGGTTCTCGGCGCTCTCCGTTTTGGCGCATGAGGATGTGATCGTCACCGCGCACATCGCCTCTGCCGTGCTGTCGCGCGCCTCCCTGCCCTATGTGATGCTGCTTTTGCCCCATGCCCGCGCGGATGGTCTCTCCGTCAAAACCGGGCGGCCACCGCGCGATGCGGCGAGTCTTGGCGCGGGGATGGCTTTGGCGCTGTCTTGGATTGTGGTCGGCTTTGTCCCGACCGTGATTGCGGCCTCTGTCGTCATGCTGATCAGCTTTGTCGCCGCCAAAATCGCCCTGTCCAAAATCGGCGGGCAAACCGGCGATGTTTTGGGCGCAACCCAAGTTTTGTGCGAGATCGCGGCCCTGACAGTGTTTACGGCGCTGGCTTAACTTGGCTGACTTAACTTGTATGCCGATAAAAAACCGCCGCAAGGTCTCCCTTACGGCGGTCATCATGTCTACATCACAGGCGTGATCAGGCGGCGGCAACACGGCCGACGAGCACGTCAGAGATTTTCTTTTGCGCTTCGGTCTCATCCGAGCCGGACACGGCCGCGAATTCGCGGGTCAGGCGGTCGAGGGCGGCTTCATAGAGCTGACGCTCAGAATAGCTTTGCTCGCGCTGATCGTCGGTGCGGTGCAGGTCGCGGACCACTTCGGCGATGGCGATCAGGTCGCCGGAGTTGATTTTTTGCTCATACTCCTGCGCCCGGCGCGACCACATGGCGCGTTTGACCTTGGCCTTGCCTTTGAGTGTGCGCATGGCTTCGTTGACCACATCGGGCGAGCTGAGTGAGCGCATGCCCACTTCGGTCGCTTTGTTGGTCGGAACGCGCAGCGTCATCTTGTCCTTTTCAAAGGAGATGACGAAAAGTTCGAGGGACATGCCCGCGATTTCCTGTTCTTCGATCGACACGATCTGACCCACGCCATGGGCGGGGTAAACAACGAAATCACTGGGGCGGAAGTCTAATTTTCTGGTCTTGCTCATTTGCAGTCTTTTTCCTCGCAGGAACCTTTTAGGCACATCATCGGGCGCTTATCCTCGGCGCGGGTCTCACATTGCCTCACCCAATCCGGCGCCATAAACGCCTACGGTCGGGAACCATCTGGCCCCGAGGGAGCTTTTGGGTCTAAATTTGGCGCGAAAAACCCAATCCCCTGAAAAGCAAGCTTTGGGGGTTGAGGTTGATATGCCCTGATGTGGTTTGATCAATATAGCACAAAAATAGGACCAAAGAAAGCGCGGCGCGCAGCCCGGATCGGATATCCGCCCGGTTTTCAGGCCCCTTCCCCTTGTTTTTAAGAGGATGAGCCGGGTCTAAAGAGGAAAATGGCCCCGAAATCGAAACCATGAACACCGCGAATCATCTATAGAAATCCGCATCTGTGCCGCAAGGCGAAGTCGGCGCGTGGTTCAAAGCGTCACGCCTTTAACCTGAGACAGGGGAAAGGCCGAACGCTTTAGGAACCTTCGCCCGGTGCCTCGGAGAAATATTTCTCCATCTTGCCGCTTTCGCCGTCTTTTTCTTCGTAGCCCGGCAGCGGGTCTTTTTTGGCCAAAATGACCGGCCAGGCTTCGGAATATTTGCGGTTGAACTCGACCCATTTTTCCATGTCCGGCTCAGTGTCCGGGCGGATCGCATCGGCGGGGCATTCCGGTTCGCAGACACCACAGTCAATGCACTCGTCCGGGTGGATCACCAACATGTTTTCGCCCTCGTAGAAACAATCCACAGGGCATACCTCGACACAGTCGGTGTATTTGCAGGCGATGCAGTTCTCGATAACGACGTAGGTCATGTCGGCTCATCCAAATCTAATATCTCGCGCCTTTGCTAACTGGATAGGCGCGATCATTCAAGCATATCGGAGCGAGAAAGGAGACCAGTGCGACGATCTTTCTTTGTGGGACGCCCTTTTCCCTCAAACTTTGGCGCGGGCGGAACATAATCCTTATCTCCCGGCACATGGGTCACCGGCGGGCTGAGATCCTCGTAAAGCGCTTGGGCTTCGGGGGCAGGTCCGCGGCGGGTGCCACAGGCAATCAGTTTGACGACGCGGACGTGATTGCCCTGTGCAAAGGTCAAAACATCCCCTGCCCCAACGGCGGTGGCGGCTTTCGACACTTTGTTTGCGTTGACCCGCACATGGCCGCCGGTGACGATCTTGGCGGCCAAGCTGCGGGTTTTGAAAAAGCGGGCATACCAAAGCCACTTGTCGAGGCGAAGGCTGTCCCGCTTTTCCATCATAGGCGCACCATAGGCATTGGGGCCTCTTACTTTTTGTCTTTCAAACCCATCAGCGCTGCGGCGAAGGGGTTGTCCATGTCGATCGGCTTTTCCTTGCGCGGAGGACGTGCGGAGAAGCTTTGCGGCTTGTTGCCGTCTTTGCCTTTGCCCCCATCACGACCACCATCACGGCGCGGTTTGCCGCCTTTACCCTCGGGTTTTCCATGCGGCTTGCCACCGGATTTTTTGCCCTGCGGACGCTCACCGCCTTGGCGTTCGCCAGCTTGGCGATCCCCGCCCTGACGATCACCACCTTGACGGTTTTGGCCCCGGTTGCCGCCACGGTTTCCACCGCGATTGCCGCCCCAAGTGAAGGTCACAAAGCTTTCCATCTCAGCGACAGCCAAAGCCGCATCTGCGGCCTCACCTGTTGGCACCTCGGCATCTGTGACCTCGGAAATGGCATCAGCCGGAGCCAGATCAGCTGCGATCTCGGCGCTTGGCGCAAGGCCCTCGTCGATGATTTCAGCCGCCTCAGCCACAGCATCCGCAGCCTCAGCAGGCAAAGCCTCTTCGGTCACAGCGCCAACATTGGCCACATCCGGCGTCCCGGCGTCAAACACCGGCGTGTCCGTGACTGCGGCGCTCGCGTCAGGGTCGGTCGGTGCAGCGTCAGTTGGTGCGGCGTCAGTCGGGATCACCTTATCAACGGCTTTGACCTTGGGGCGTTCGCCCTTTTCGGCCTTATAGCCCAGACCCACCATGAGATCGGCGAATTGTTCCAATGTCATGCCGGTGATCGACAACATGTCTGGGTTGGCCTCAAAGCCGCCCCGGCTGTCTTGTCCGCGCAGCAAATCGGCCAGACGTTCCAACATGTCGATGCGGATCGCACGCGCACCGGCCAAACGATAGCCGGAGGTGACATAATAGCCCTCGGGCGCATCCACAACGGCGGGAATGGTCACCAGACCTGCGGGCGGGCTGTCGGGGAATTCGTCGAATTTCGCGTTCAACGCCCAAAGCAAAAGCCGCAGCCGGGTCGGCGCGGGTTTCAACAAAAGCGGCAGAAAGATCGTGAACTGACCAAAGCGCACCCCATGTTTGCGCAACGCGCCACGGGCGTCTTGATCCAGTTCCTTGACCTCTGTTGCCACCTGATCGCGCGGGATCACGCCATAGCTTTCGCCCAAACGGAAGGCAAAGCCACGCGCCAGCCCGGTCAGGGTCTCGTCGCGGGTCAGGTTCAACAGCGGTTCAAACAGGGTCGCGATTTTGCGGTCGATGAAATGCTGTAACCGGCGTTGGACTTTTTCAGCCACATCAACGCTTGCGCCCTCGGCGACAAATGCCACCGCGCGCGGTTTCAAAATGTCATCGCCTGCAACCAGTTTGCCCACGGCATGTTCGCCCCACATCAGGCCACCTTGATCGGTGAAATCCATCTCTGTGTCCGGCGCATTATAGAACCGGTCGGCACGCAGGCTAAATTCCGGTGCCAATGCGGCCAACGCGGCTTGTGCCAACGTCTTTGCCTCATCCGGCGTTGCGGATTTGTCCTGAATAAACTGGAACCCTTCAAGACGGCCGATGAACTCGCCCTCAACCGTCACTTCACCCTTGTCGTTCACGTCGGCCACAAGGCCCTCCTTCTGTTTGAGCCGCCGAAGGAGCACACTCGTCCGCCGGTCCACAAATCTCTGCGTCAGTGCACCATGGAGCGCATCCGACAAACGGTCTTCTACAGCGCGCGTCTCGCCGCGCCAATGGCTTTCGTCATCAACCCAGTTTTCGCGTTGAGCAACATAGGTCCAAGTCCGAATATAGGCGAGTCTTTTGGATAAAGTGTCGATATTGCCCTGCGTGTGGTCAATGCGTTTGATCTGCTGGGCCAGCCAATCGTCGGGAACCCGCCCATATTCGTGCAAAAATTCATAAATCCGCTCAAGCAGAGTCGTGTGTTCGCCGTGACTGATTCCGCGAAAATCGGGGATTCGGCACACGTCCCACAACAGCCGCACATCGCGCCCGGTGCGCACCCGCGGCCGCACCGATTTGAGATCCGAGAGCGTTTTGAGCGACAAAAGATCATCGGCATCACGCGCGCGCACCAAGGCCGGATCGGTGGGCATTTTTTCAAGCGACTGAATGAGCGCCTCGACAGAGCCGAATTCAAGCCGTGAATTGCGCCAATTGAGCTTTTTGATCGGGGTAAACCGATGTTCTTCGATGGCGAGGGTCACCTCGTCGTCAAATGGCTCCGCCTCGCCCGTCACGCCAAATGTGCCATCGGTTTGATAGCGCCCGGCACGGCCTGCGATCTGGGCCAACTCATTGGGCGCGAGATGCCGCATCCGGCGGCCATCGAATTTGATCAATGAGGAAAACGCCACATGGGTGACGTCCAAATTCAACCCCATGCCAATCGCATCGGTGGCGACCAGATAATCGACATCGCCGTTTTGATACATCTCAACCTGGGCGTTACGTGTCCGCGGGCTCAGCGCCCCCATGACCACCGCCGCACCACCTTTTTGACGGCGGAGCAATTCGGCAATGGCATACACATCATCCACAGAGAACCCGACGATGGCGGCGCGCGCAGGCATGCGGCTGATCTTTTTCGACCCTGAATAGGTGAGCCGAGAGAATCGATCCCGATGCATGAACTGTGCCCTGGGCACCAGATTGGCAATCACCGAGCGCATCGAATCGCTGCCCATAAACAGCGTCTCATGCAGGCCGCGCGCGTTCAAAAGCCGGTCGGTGAACACATGGCCGCGCTCGGGATCGGCACACAGTTGAATTTCATCAACGGCCAGAAAATCCGCGCCCATTCCCGTCGGCATCGCCTCAACGGTACAGACCCAATATTGCGCCCGTGCGGGGACAATCCGCTCTTCGCCCGTCACCAACGCCACCACGGAGGGGCCGCGCCGCGCGACGATCTTGTCATAGACTTCCCGCGCCAAAAGCCGCAGCGGCAGGCCTATCACGCCGGTGCGATAGGCCAACATGCGTTCAATCGCATAGTGGGTCTTGCCTGTATTGGTGGGCCCGAGCACCGCAGTGATGCGCCCCCCCGTCCCCATCGCGCCGCTCATCGCTTTGGTCTTTCTGTTTGGCCCCAAATGGGCGTCTGTGTCAGGGATGTTTAAAGCGCTGTTCCGCCAAGCGCCAGTTCCAGAGCGGCAATGCGTGCGCTGAGCCCCTCCATCTGCGGATGTATCTCGCGGATTTTATAAAGCACCTCCAACGCCACCGCCTCGTCTCCGGTTTCCTCCAAAATCACCGCCAGCCCAGAAAGCGCGCCAAAATGGCGTGGCTCACGGGTCAGCACCGTACCGATGTCTTTGAGCGCCGGGCCATACAGCCCCGCCATGAAATAGGCGGTGGCACGGGCGTTATAGGCCTCAGGAAACTCAGGCGCATGATCGACAAGCGCGGTCAGATGACCGATTGCGCTGGAAAAATCGCCGGCCTGAGTGGCCGCACGGCCCCGCTCCAACAATAAATCCATCGCATCTGATCCAGAGCGTGACATTTCAACGACGATGTCCTGTTCGATCCGCCCGGCCTCATAGGGGTCGGCCTGTGACAATTGGTCAAACAGATCATCCAGGCGCACCGCATCCGCCGCGAAAGCGACCGAACTGGTGCAAAAAACAACGATCCCGACAAAAAACAGCCCGGACGCAACGGCACATTTGAGAAACTGTCGTAATGCTTTCATAACAGTTGGGATTGTAGCTTTCTGGCGCGCGTGGTCAAAGTCACAAATCCGCGTTCACACAAAACGCGCCATAATATTTTTCGGAGGAAGACCAAATGAGCGACGTCATCACCAAAGCGGTAGAGGCTCTGAATGAAAAAATGGGCGGTGGTTTCGACGCCGGCGTGGCGAAATTCGTCATCGAAGGCGAAGGCGCGATTGTCGTCGACGCCGAGGGCGCGCGCGCCTCTGACGATGCGGCCGACGTGACCCTGACCGCCGATCTTGAAACCTTTCAAGGTATGATCGAGGGCGACGTGAACCCGACCGCCGCGTTCATGCAGGGCAAATTGTCCGTCGACGGCGACATGGGTCTGGCGATGCAACTCGGCTCCGTGCTGTCGTAAGTGCGATGACGGAAACCGCCCCCTATTTCGCAGATCTGGCCGAAGGGCCTGAGGGTGGATCGGCCTATTGGCTGACCACATCGGATGGGGTGCGAATCCGTGCCGCGCTTTGGCCCTATCAGGGGGATGGGACGTGCAAAGGCACGGTGTTCATCCTGCCGGGCCGGACCGAATGCATTGAAAAATATGGGCGCGGCGCGGCGGATTTGGCCGCCCGCGGCTTTGCCTCTTTGGCGATTGATTGGCGGGGTCAGGGCATTGCCGACCGGCTTTTGGCGGATCGCAACATCGGCCATGTCGGCACCTTCCCGGATTATCAAAAAGACCTCGACGCGGTGATCACCTTGGCAGAGGAAAAAACCATGCCAAAACCGTGGTTTATCCTCGGCCATTCGATGGGCGGGGCGATTGGATTGCGCGCGCTGACGGAGGGCAAACCCTTTCTGGCCGCCGGATTCTCCGCGCCGATGTGGGGGATTGGCCTGACCCCGATCCAAAAGGCCATGGTGCGCTTTCTCTCGCCGGTGATGCATGCGCTTGGCCTGCAAAACCGCCGTGCACCGGGCACGAAAGCCCAGACCTATATGCTTTGGCACCCGTTTGAGGACAATCTTTTGACCTCCGACGCCGAGACGTACCGCTATATGACCGACCAAATCATCGCCCAGCCCGATCTGGGCCTTGGCGGGCCCTCGACCCATTGGGTGAGCGAAGCGATTGCGGAAAATGATTGGGCCCGCGAGCAACCGCTGCCGGATGTGCCTGTGCTGTGTTTCTTGGGCACCGATGAGAAAATCGTCAACACGGCTGCGGTCAAAGACCTGGTCGCGCGCTGGCCGTCTTGCGAGTTGGTGCCGGTGGCCCATGGTCGCCACGAAATCCCGATGGAGGCTCCGGCCTCTCGCGCGTTGTTTTATGACCGTCTGGCCGCAGTTTTTGCCGCCCAAAGCGCCTGATCCTTTGCATCACGGCGCAGGAGTGCCTATCTCTGTGTCACAGATACAAAACGGAGAGACGCAATGCGGTTCACGCAGCCCCAATTCGCCCAAAACATGGTTTTCGACGCCAATGCCACCGGAGGTGACGCGGCCTTTGGAGACTTGCCGGAATGGGACCTGACCGATCTCTACCCCGCCCCCGACGCCCCCGAGGTCAAGCGCGATCTCGATTGGATCGAAGAGGCCTGCCTGTCTTTTGCCCGTGATTATGAGGGCAAACTGGCCGGTCTCGACGGTGCGGGCATGTATGATTGCATCCTGCGCAACGAACGGATTTCGCAGGTGGCCGGGCGTTTGGGATCGTTCGCCGGGCTTTTATATTACCAAAACACCGTCGACAGCGAGCGCGCGACGTTCTTTTCCGACATCCAGGACAAGCTGACAACCTACACCGCGCCGATGGTGTTTTTCTCGCTTGAAGTGAACCGCATCCCGGATGAGACGATTGAGGCGATGCTGACCCATGAGGGCCTGTCGCGCTATCGCCCGATCTTTGAGCGGATGCGCAAAATGCGCCCGCACCAGCTTTCTGATGAGTTGGAGCGCTATGAGCACGATATGTCGATTGTCGGGGCCTCCGCGTGGAACAAACTGTTTGACGAAACCATCGCCGATCTGAAATTTACGGTGGAGGGAAAGGAGCTTGGGCTTGAGGCCACATCAACCCTGATGATGGATCAAAACCGCGACAAACGCGAGGCGGCGGCCCGCGAAATGGCCCGTGTCTTGGGCCAGAACATTAAGATTTTCTCTCGTGTTCACAACACTTTGGCCAAAATGGGTGAGGTCGAGGATCGGTGGCGCGGGATGCCGACGCCGCAAACCGGGCGGCACCTGTCCAACGATGTCGAACCCGAGGTCGTGCAAGCGCTGCGTGACGCCGTGGTTGCCGCCTACCCGAAACTGTCGCACCGCTATTACGAACTCAAACGCGGTTGGTTGGGCTATGACAAATTACAGGTCTGGGACCGCAACGCGCCGCTGCCGATGGAAGAAACCCGCGTGGTCGATTGGGACACCGCACGCGCTATGGTGATGGACGCCTATGCCGGGTTTGATCCCAAAATGGCCGAGATCGCCAAGCCGTTTTTTGAGCGCGGCTGGATTGATGCGGGTGTGAAACCGGGCAAGGCACCGGGGGCCTTTGCCCATCCGACCGTGACCGATGCGCATCCCTATGTGATGCTCAATTACCTTGGAAAACAACGCGATGTCATGACATTGGCGCATGAATTGGGCCACGGCGTGCACCAGGTTCTGGCCGCCGAGCAAGGCGAGCTTTTGGCCGACACGCCGCTGACCTTGGCGGAAACCGCCTCGGTCTTTGGTGAAATGTTGACCTTTCAAAAACTGTTGGCCGACACCACCAACCCGGCACAGCGCAAGGTGCTTTTGGCCGGCAAAGTCGAGGACATGATCAACACGGTCGTGCGCCAAATCGCCTTTTACGATTTCGAATGCAAACTCCACGAGGCGCGCAAAGGCGGCGAATTGACCCCGGAGGCGATCGGCCAACTTTGGATGTCGGTTCAGGGTGAATCCTTGGGCCCGGCGTTTGAATTCATGGACGGGTACGAGACCTTCTGGGCCTATGTGCCGCATTTCGTCCACTCGCCGTTCTACGTCTACGCCTATGCGTTCGGCGACGGCTTGGTCAACGCGCTCTACGCCGCCTACCAAGAAGCCCCCGAGGGCTTTCAGGACAAGTATTTCGACATGCTCAAAGCGGGCGGATCGAAACACCATTCCGAGCTGTTGAAACCCTTCGGACTTGATGCCTCTGACCCGAAATTCTGGGACAAGGGCCTGTCGATGATCTCAGGCTTTATTGATGAATTGGAAGCGATGGAGTAATCGCCCCCGCTCCACGAAAAAGCCCCCGGCCAGATGGCGCGGGGGCTTTTTATGCGTGATTTCAGGATGTTTTCGTCAATCCAACTCGGTCCAAGGCCAAGGTTTTTCCTCGGAATCGGCGGTGATATAGCGCGTCGCTTTGGCAAACCAGATGCCGACATCGGTGCCAAATCCGGCGATGCGCGCGTTTGGTTTTTTGCCTGTGGTCAAAAGCACAATCGCCTGAAGCACCGCCAAAAACCCGATGATGGTCGAAGCAAAGCTCATCATCATCCAGATCAGCACCGAAAACAGAATGCGTGCACCAATGTTTTCCTGGACCTCTTCCAACCGTTTGGGCGCGGAAGACGACATATTGGGCATGACGTGATCAAATTCATGCGGGTCGGCCATGGGTGATTCCTTTATGTTTCACCACACAGTTTACAGGGTTTGGTCGAAGACAAAAATCGCTTCACGCATCCGCAGCATAAACAGGTGTTTAAAGGGAATGCGCAAACTGACGTGAGGTTTCGCTTGGTGGCCGTGTCTGCCCGCTCGTAGGCTCGCGAAAACGGGAGGATTTCAAATGATCAAATGGATTGGACGCGGATTTGCTGTGCTGCTGGTCGCGGGCGCGATTGTGTTTTTCGGGGTGCTCCCCGGTCTTGTCGAAAAGGGCCAAAACCCGGTGGTGGCGCATGACCCCTACCCGGTCTCGCCCGAAGCACAGGCGCTGCATGACAGCCTGATCATCGGTGATTTGCACGCCGACAGCCTGATGTGGAACCGCAATCTATTGCAGCGCGGTGATCGCGGTCAGGTTGATTTTCCGCGTCTGCGTGAGGGCAATGTGGCGGTGCAGGTGCTCACCACGGTGACCAAAAGCCCGGCAGGGCAGAATTATGACCACAATTCAACGGATGCGCGCGACAACATCACCTTGTTGGCGATGGCCGAGATGTGGCCGATCAAAAGCTGGTTCGACCTGACCGAACGCGGGCTTTACATGGCCGACAGGTTGGAGGACTACGCCGAAAAAGCCCCTGATCAGGTCCATATGATCCTGACCAAAGAAGATTTGGACGCCGTCCTCGAGGCCCACGCAGGCGGGTCCAAAGTGGTCGGCACCCTGCTTGGGTCCGAGGGCGGGCATGTGCTTGAGGGCGAGATTGAAAATCTGGATCGCATCTATGACGCCGGGTTTCGCCTGATGGGGCTGACGCATTTCTTTGACAACGCGCTGGGTGGCTCGCTGCATGGCGAAGGCAATGCCGGGCTGACCGCCTTTGGCCGCGACGTGGTGTCGCAAATGATGGACAAGCACATGGTCATTGATCTCGCCCATGCGTCGCCGCAGATGGCGCAGGATGTTTTGGCGATGGTCGCGGATCAAAATATCCCCGTGATTGTCTCCCATTCCGGCATCCATTCCCATTGCGCGGTCAAACGCAATTTCGAGGATGATCTGATGCGCGCCATTGCGGCCACGGGCGGGGTGATTGGCATTGGCTATTGGGAGGATGTGACCTGTGACGCCACGCCCAAAGGCATCGCCCGCGCGATCAAAGCCGGGATTGGCGTGGTGGGGGTGGATCACATCGCACTGGGATCGGATTTTGATGGTGCGGTGGAGACCCATTTTGACGTCGCGGAATTGGCTGCGGTGACGCAGGCGCTGATGGATGAGGGGCTGAGCGATACGGACATCGCGGCGGTCATGGGCGGCAATATGATGCGGGTTCTGGGGCAGATTTTGCCACAATAAGCCGCGCCAAAGCGACAACACCCCAAAACAAACACGGGCGCCCAAACGGGCACCCATCACATATATACCTCCCCAAATCCTCCCTGCCGAATCCTCCCTGACATCGCACGAAGGGCATCCCCACGCGGGTCATCCCCTGATGGTCGCAGCCCGGTTTCCCTCCAGAATCCCGGACCGCCTCACATGTCGGGCGGATCGCCTGTGTCGTCTTGGCCAGACCCTCGGGACAGTCTCATGTCACCCTCCTTTCCTTGCCTTTCCAACATCTTAACTATAGCCCGAGTCGCCTTGGTTAGCCTTGATCCGCGTCAAAAACCGCATCAATCATCGCCTGTGTGCCGCGCGCATTTTCCAAACTCCACGGGTAGTCCGCCCCATCGCGCGCAGAGCGCACAAAATTCTCAACCTGAACAACATACTGCCGTACGGTCGGGAAGGTCTCGATCCGGGTGATGCCATTGGCGGCACGGATATGCAGCTCCGCGCTGCCATAGGTGCCAGCATTAAACGGCGTTTTGACGGTGATCACGCCTGTGCGGCCATGAAACCGCACCTCTTGGAATGGCGACATCCGCATGGAGACATAGGCGCTATAGTCAAAGCCCGCAAAGCGCGCGGTGAAGGCGGAGGTCACATCGACGCCATTCTCATAGGTGATATTTGCGGAGGTGATCGCCTCTGGCTCTTGGCCCGTGGCAAAGCGCACCGATCCGATCGCATAAACGCCAATGTCGCCCATCGCGCCGCCGCCTGTGCCGGGTTTGTTGCGGATGTTGTCGAGGTCCGGGTTGTCAAAGGAAAATGCCACATCAACGCGGATCAGATCACCGATCTCGCCCGCCGACAGCATCTCTTTCACCCGCGCCCATTGCGGGTGGTGCACGATCATGAACGCCTCCGCCGCCACCAACCCGCTCTCATCGCGTTTGGCGATCAGCGCGTCAATTTCGGCGGCTTTCATCGCAATCGGCTTTTCGCACAAAACATGTTTGCCCGCTGCGAGCGCCTTGAGGCTCCATTCGACATGCAGGTGATTGGGCAGCGGGATATAAACCGCGTCGATCTCGTCAGAGGCGAGCATGGCGTCATAATCGGTAAAGACGTTAAGCCCCGGACAAAACGCCTGAAACGGCGCGGCTTTGGTCAAGGATGAGGTGGCAAGAGCGGTGAATTGCGCCCCTTCGGCCTCATGGATCGCGCGCGCCATATGGTCGAGGGCAAATTTCGCCCCGCCCAAAACGCCAAACCGGACTGGATTGCTCATGTCTGTCTCCCCTCTCAAACTGTTAGCGCCATCATGACGCAAACCAACGCAAAGAAAAAGGGGCGGCCTTGACCACCCCTTTAATCTCTTTGATAATGAACGCGCGCGGCGATCAGGCGTCTTCGCTAACCCCGGTCTCCATGCCGGCCTTGCTGGCCAACTCGCGCATCCGATTTTGCAACTTTTCAAAGGCGCGCACTTCGATCTGACGAATGCGTTCGCGCGACACGTCATAGCGGCCTGACAGTTCCTCAAGCGTCACCGGCTGATCCTCAAGACGGCGTTGCATCAGGATGTCTTTTTCACGCTCATTGAGCACATCCATCGCCTGAACCAAAAGCGCACGACGGCTTTCCAACTCGTCCCGTGCCTCATAATCGGCGGCGGTGTTGGCGTTTTCATCCTCAAGCCAGTCCTGCCATTGCCCCGACCCTTCGTCGTCACTGCCGACCGTGGCATTGAGCGAGGCGTCACCCCCGGACATCCGGCGGTTCATCGACACGACTTCGGCCTCGGTCACGCCCAGATCGGTGGCGATGCGTTTGACGTTATCGGGATGCAAATCGCCCTCTTCCAGAGCGCCGATGCGGGCTTTGGCTTTGCGCAGGTTAAAGAACAGTTTCTTTTGACCTGAGGTGGTGCCAAGTTTGACCAAAGACCATGAGCGCAGGATATATTCCTGGATGCTGGCGCGAATCCACCACATCGCATAGGTCGCAAGGCGAAAGCCCTTTTCGGGATCAAAGCGTTTGACCGCCTGCATCAAACCGACATTGGCCTCGGAAATCACTTCGGCCTGCGGCAGACCGTAACCGCGATAGCCCATGGCGATTTTTGCCGCCAAGCGCAGGTGCGAAGTCACAAGTTTATGCGCCGCCGAGCTGTCTTCATGATCGACCCAGCGTTTGGCCAACATATATTCCTGCTCCGGCTCCAGCATCGGAAATTTGCGAATTTCCTGCAAGTATCGGTTCAGGCCCTGTTCCGGGCTTGGGGCTGGCAAATTGGTATAGCTGCTCATCGTTCACATTCTCCCGCGTCATCTGCGCCTTATGTAATAACCTTTAACATGGCGCGCGCCATGTTACAACACTTAACATCAAGCACCGTATCCTGACTTAGGATCGCACCACGCACCCTTCAAGGGCGGCGCCTTATGGCTGCACATGATAGCAGCAATGACGTCCTACATTCAGATTTCTAACGAAGGGTGAAACAAATTCCGCCGTGACACCACGGTATTTCATCCCTCTCACGGCAATGTGCCGTCTGTTACACCGTTATATATTGCACCAAAGAGTCGAACAATGCGCGAATACGTGCAGAAGTGCGCAGCTCCCTATGCGCCACTGCCCAGAGGTCATACAGGATTGGGGGATAGGCCCCGACCCGCACCAGACCACCCATCTGCGCGGCCACCCGTTCCGGCAATATCCCAACCCCAAGTCCTGAACGCGCCATATCCGCCACCACAAGATGCGAATTTGACAGGCGCATAAACTGGCGCTCCGCCACCTCAAGCCCAAGCGCCGAGAGCGCGGCGCGCAACCGTGGGCCACTGTCATAGCCGATGAAATCCGCCTGTGAGAGGTCCGCATCGGCGGGGTTCGGGCCCAGCGTGGCGGCATAGTCTTTGGCGGCATAGAGATACACCGCCTCAGAGCGCAGTTTGCGCGCGATGAGATCGGGTTGAGTCGGGCGAAAGGATCGGATCGCCACATCGGCCTCGCGACGACGCAGATCGGCGGCCTCGTTTGAGACCAGCACCTCGATTTGCAACCGGGGTGCCGAGCTGCGCAAAGCGCTGAGCACGGGCGCAAGGTAATAGGCCGCGACAATTTCCGACACGGACAAGGTCACGCTGCCCTCAAGCGTTGTGGCCTGCCCCGAGGCCACCCGCGCCGCCTGTGTCGCGGCTGCACCCATGGCGCGGATATGGGGCAACAGGTCCAGCCCCGCCGGGGTCAGGCTCAGTCCGCGTGGAATGCGGTCAAACAGCGTCACGCCAAGCTCCGCCTCAAACGCCGCCACCTGCCGCCCCAACGTCGGCTGGCTCATGTTGAGTGCGCGGGCGGCGGCAGAGAAGGACCCGGTTTCCGCCGTGACCAAAAAGGCGCGCGCATGGGTCCAGTCAAAGCGGGCGGCGCGAAAGTCGGTGAGGGGTGTGTTTGGTTTATCCATGCAAATATGAATACCATAATGGCAAATATAGGCAATATGACACATATGAACGCATAGGTATGAGTGGGCATCACATGTTGTTCCCAAAGGAGACCTCCAATGTTGACGCCCTCCCCTGCACTCTCCACCCGACTGCGCCGAGCCGGGATGGCCTATTGGGTCATCATCCTCGCCGGAATGACTTCCGAAATGATGTTTCGCGCCACGGCCCGATCGACCCATGACGCGGTACAGATGATTGCAAACCTGCGGATCAGCACGATGCTCGACACCGTGATGATCAGCGCCGACATCTATGTCGCACTAACAGTCTACGCGGTGTTTCGCACGGTTGATCCGGTCAAATCGCTGTTTGCCATGGTGTTTCGCCTGACGCAGGGGGCGGTGATTGCCGGGTCTTTGATGTTGCAACTGGCCGCTATTCACGCCCCGGATCAGGCCGCTTGGCTCATGGCGGCACAGTCGGATGGTTATGATCTTGGCTTGCTGTTCTTTGCGCTCAACACCGCGCTGATGGCGCAGCTTTTGTGCCAATCGGGGCTGCTGTCGCCTATGACCAAGCGGGTTTTGCCCCCTTTGCTGATGCTCTCGGCCCTGATTTATGGCGTCAACAGCACTCTGGCTCTTTTGGGCTCAAACTTTGCCGAGACCCTCGCGCCGAGCTATGCCATTCCCTTGGTGTCTGAGAGTTCTTTCGCCCTCTGGCTGCTGGTCTCACGCCCCAACCAAAGCGTCACCACCTCGCCTCAGAGGTGATCCAAAAGATCCTGCATATCCTCGGGCAGAGGTGCCTCAAACAACATGTCCTCGCCGGTCACCGGATGCACAAAGCCCAGCACGGCCGCATGAAGCGCCTGACGCGGGAAGGCCGCGACGGCATCGCGCGCCGCCTCTGAGAGGGCTTTGTGATTGAGCTTGCGCCGCCCGCCATAGGTTTGGTCCCCGACCAAACCATGCCCGGCATGGGCCATATGCACGCGAATTTGGTGGGTGCGTCCGGTTTCCAACCAGCATTCCACAAGACTGAGCTGCACAGGCGTGCCATACATCTCAACCACCCGCGCGCGGGTGATGGCGTGACGGCCCTCGCTAAAAGACACCGCCTGTTTTTGCCGATCGGTTTTGTGGCGGCCCAACATGGTGGTGATGCGCATCACATTGGAGCCCTCAAAGCTCACCCCTTTGACGCCGCGCAGACGCGGGTCCATGATGTCGGGCATCCCATACACCAACGCATAATATTTGCGCTCAACCGTGTGTTTTTCGAACTGTTTGGCCAGGCCTTGATGCGCCTTGTCAGATTTGGCAACGACCAAAAGCCCCGATGTGTCCTTGTCGATCCGGTGCACGATACCGGGGCGCTTTTCACCGCCAATGCCCGACAGGTTTTCGCCAAAATGATACATCAACGCATTGACCAACGTGCCAGACGGCGAACCGGGCGCGGGGTGCACCACCATGCCGACGGGTTTGTTGATCACGATCAGATCGTCATCCTCATAGATCACCTCCAAGGGGATGTCTTCGGCGATGATCTCGACCTCAGCGGCCCGTTCCACAGTGATCTCCACCCGATCCCCCGCCGCGATTTTGCCGGTCTGATCCGTGGCGACCACGCCATTGACGGTGATCGCCCCCTCGGCCAGCAATTTTGCCAAACGCGACCGTGACAGGGTGGCTTCTTCTGGCACATCGCGGGCAATCGCCTTATCAAGGCGTTTGGGCGGGTTGTCCGCAATGACGAAAGCAACGGTGGTAACAGACATGCGTGATCCGATTGAGCTGGACCCAAAAGACATGGCGGGAGTGACGCTGTTGCGTCGACTGGTCACCGGGCTTTTGGTCGTGATGATTTGCGGGTTTCTAGTCCTGATTGGACTGCTTGTCACCCGTTTCCCTGATATGAAAGCGCCAAACCCACCTGCGATTTCTTTCGATCTGCCCGAAACGATCACCTTGCCCGACGGCATGACCCCCATCGCGTTTACCCGTGGCTCGGATTGGGTGGCGATTGTCGCCGGGGATGCGATCTTGATTTACGACGCCGACAACGGCGCGCTGCGCCAAACGGTGACGCTGAAATAACGCCGAACAGCACGACAGCCCTGAAGCGTCACCTAAAGATGCGTCACATAAAACGGATGGGTTAAGTGGTACCACCACCCCGGCTCGAACGGGGGACCTCCTGATCCACAATCAGGCCAGATTGAATATAAAATCATATAAAATCAAACTCTTACATTATTCGGTTGGATCACAACAAAGGCGATTTAATGCCTATTTTCGCCTGTTGGATCAAGAATGATACGGCAGAAATCCAACAAATCCGTGCAGCGCAGTTCCGCGTTCGTTCACGGGGAAAAATCAAACACTAAGGAGGCCGATATGTCAGAATATCCAGACCAAAACCGCAACATAAACGCAACGCCGCAAGCCATTGTCGCTACCATCATCTGGGGCAATCTGTACGGAGATTTCAAAGGCGGTGCTATGGATTTTTGGGATTTACTGTCAAATCAAGATCGCAGGAAATGTGAGTTGATTGTCAAGACGGTCATAGGCCATCAGTCCAACTAACCACAGGAGACCGATATGAAGAGGGCGCACTCTAAGGAAATTGTGTGGCAGGTTTCGGAGTCGATTATCCCTCCGGGATCGCCCCTGCCATTCACGAAGGTAAATGGGTCTAGATATGTAGGGGTAAACCAGATCACAGCTGATGTGACCATGTTCGACGGCCTGCCTGCGAAGGTTCGGCTGACACGATGGGCTATGGGATGGTCGCTCGGTTGGGACTCGATGCCGGGGGGAGATATTAGCTTATATGAGGGGGGATGGGAGCGCGTTTCAGACCAGTCCAACTAACCACAGGAGATAGATATGAGTGACCTAGTGAAAACAACAAGCGGGTTTGTAGGGACACGCGAACAGATGATAAATGCACTGCAGTGTGTGCAGCAACGCGGAGGAACACAGGGCGCAGTTGCGGGCGCAGCCGCCGACGAGATCGAGCGCCTGACGCAGCGCGCCGAACAAGCCGAGTGTCGCGAGCGGTCACTATTGGACACCACGGCAGAGCTTCGGGCGCTGCGCATGGCGCATAATGCTCAGGGCAGAAGCCTAAAGCAGGCCGAGGCGCGGGTGGCTGAGTTGGAGGAGGAAAGGAAGGACAGTATGCGAAATGCGCTATACGGCGCATTGTTTGTATGAATGGCACTCGACATTTACTCGACGCGAGCAAATGGTCGGTGGGGTATGTTGCAAAATCGTGCAAATCATAACGCGCCACGATGATGCGTTACATTTTCCCCAAAACACGACCATAGACGGTTGGACAAACCGCGCCTGATGTGGCATGATTCAGGCGAGCGCGGACCTCGCCTGACCGTCCCGATGATGAGAGCAAAGGTCGTTAATCATTGCCTCCACGCTCAAACCGCATTTTTGCGGTGTTTTGGGGCTACGGCTACCACTTGGCGGGGATGAGGGATAAGTCGGTATTGATCACCCGCAAACTATTCGCCAAGACCGAAACACCCCATGAGCGCGGCGGCGGGGAAAGTAGACCCGCACGAAAAAGCAGAGTCAGATACGCAATTAGGCAACCTTGGGGTGTACCAAGGGAAGTGTCAATCGGCGTCCTCGGAAGGCTGACTAGAGGGGGTAACGTCCTTCCTGCGCTCAAACCGCACACTTTTGGTCGACATGCCTAAATAATTGTTAATGAACGCATTAAATGCATTTGCATGCAAAAATAAGGGGTCTATATACTTAACTAGCCATGAATTACGGGAAATAGATGGCTAGTGAGATTTTCTGGACACTGGATTCCGGTTACTGTTAAACCTACGTTAGGGAGTGACGGCTACCATCTTCTTACAAGTCCCTTGGCCTAGACAACCTTACCGGGACGGATAGGAACGGCAGTGTGAAACCACGCTTTCCAATTTTCCAAACCGAAACCGGACATATGAGCAAACGCTCACCGGTTTCGGCCATCGCACCCTTGTCAGTTCGGAACAAGAGCGGTTCTTTGGTCACCGCCATTAACTCACTGGAAACATAAGGAGAAAGCGTTTTTTGAGCGACAAAATAGGCTAGACGGTCACCACCGCCCCTTGAACTTCCACCGCGTGACATCCCCAGAGAACTGACCATCCCGCGCTGATGGATAACACGCGTCCCATCCTCAAGGACGCAACATGGAATCTGCACATCACTGATTGCCAAAATGCCGCGTGGCGTCAAGTTATTTTTGGCTAGTTAAGTATATATGTCCCAAAAATAATGGCATTTGGTCGACACCCCTAATCCACACACTCAGCCTTCCAAGCCTCATTCAGAGCCAATTCGCCCCTGAGATTGTCGGGCCACTGCAACCGGGCGTCAAACTCCGCCTGAGACCACCGGAAGTCATCGCGGTAATCGCACAGGAGCGGGCCTTGATAGACTGGCTCAGTTTTTTCAGCGCAGCCACTCAGAAGCGCGGGAACGCAGATCATCATCAGAGAGATTGTCGATTTCATTGACCCTTACCTTTTGTTCGGATACGTCAGATTGTCGCGCCACACACCCGGCGAGTAGCGCGCGTGATGCGGTGAGTTTTGCGCCCAGATCGGCGTTGCGCGATTGCAGCCACCCTGCCCATGCGCCAAGGCCAAGACAGGCGCAGAGGACGGCGATTAGAGCGTATCGAGTTAAGGCATTCATGCCACTAGCCTCTCTATGATGCGCGTCTTGATGGATTTCTTTGCCATGACAAGCTGAGAAAGCTTCACAAGACTTCTCAGGCGATCACCAGCCTCTATTGGGTCAAGCGGAGCATTTTCGCCGGGGAGCCAGTTTATATCCCACTTGCCGCGCTGCCAGACCCCAAGCGTTGGCTCCACCTCTGCATGTGTCAGGACTGTGCGGCGCGTCACGGGAATGTCATAGGTCAGCGCCATTTCTGCGACGATATCCGCAAAGGTTGTAAGCTGCGTCATGTTGATCGGGGACTTGCCTCTGTAAAAAGGCTTTTCAGTTGCGCCAACCATCCCGGCCATAGCCAGACCGATTGACCCGGTATTGAGGCCCCGTGTGTGCGCCGCATATGTCGTTGCGGTGCTTTCGTTGTCCTCTGGGCGAAATCGGCCATAGACCACATTACCGTCACCCTCGACAATTGCGTGATAGTGCTCACGGTCGAGGTTGGACGCAACGCCCCACCCTGCCGTCCAATGCATGATGATACGCTTCACTTTTCACCTCCATCCTGCGGCACCCGCGCCATGGCCCGAATGATCTGCAACAACAGCCGACGCAGCGCGCCAGCCTCAACACCCAGCGCCAAAAGACCAAGTGACATATAGGCCCACTGCGGCACGGGCTTTGCCAAAACATCAAGGCCGTAATCGGCGACAAACAACGCCAGCGCGCAGAGTGTCGCAAAGACCTGTATCCACCCGACCTTTTTTTCCTGCTCAATCTCAGACATGCGTGGCCAGCCTTCCCACCTGCCGCGCGGCGGCCCAAATGAGCAAGAATCCGGCCCCGGTGCCAATGGAAGAAAGGCCAATTGTTGTGACAAAAAGCACTGGCACAGTCAGCGTCCAAAGATCGTGCCGATTACGGCGCACGAAACGGCAGGCCGGTTTTAGCCAGCCGCTCATGCGCGAAAAAGTTTTTGTTGCTTTTGTCATTTTACGCCCACACCGCTTTAAGCAAGAATTTATTGACAAACTCACGGTTTGCCTCGCGGTAAGAGACCTCTTGCGCAATACGACGTGGGTGCTTTAGATTGTTTTCGATGACCCCATAGAACCAATCCCACACCGGGTCTCCCCCGTTCGCCGCGACATACTCATTTGTGTACCGATTCACATCGAGGCAGAACGCACCCATGTCGCGGCACGTCTCTAGCACCATATTGGACGTGACTTGATAATTCACATCGAGGCTGAAATTGACCCCAGTACCAAGCCAGTCTTTTGACACGACACGCGCAGATGGCGGCGGGATTAGGTACGTCTCTTCGTCCATATATGTGTGCGCGATCAGCACGTTTTCTGTGCCGGTAAGTGTCAACGTCCCATCGACAGTAATCGTATTGCGGTCCACGCTGATTGCCGTGATCACATGGTTGCCCGCATCCGTTGCAGTGACATTGCCATTTGTGATCGTGATCGTCTCACCCACCGCGAGTGCAGCACCGCCATAAATCGGATTTGAGAATTGGGAGTTGCTGATTGTTTGTGCGCCCGCGTCAAAAACGTAATCCGCCTTTACCTTGTAAAAAGCGTATGGGTAGGAGGGCGTGTTGCCGTTCGGGATGTTCTCAACACTGGACCGATCGGCACGAGTGGGATGTGCGCATGGGGCTGTGTAGACGAGCGGCATTGCCCCTTTTGCCCGCGCTGCGTTGATCGCGTTTACAAGTCCTACGCGGCTCCCAGGTAGCGTCTCTCCACAATTGTAACTGGCCGTGTCCGCATCGTTTGGTACGCCACCGATCACGCAAATGGCTGCAGTAGCGTGTGCCGATCCGTTGATTTGTCCAGCAAAGTCAACAAAGTCAGATCCATTGACTGCAAGGTCTTCTCGAATGAAATTGTAGTTTCCTAGTGGTGCCAGTGCCTCTGATAGGATTTTGACAAAATGCCCAACCGGAGCCGTGTCGAGGACACTCACTGTGCCATCCTCAGTCGCCGCCTTCATGTCGTCAACCACATCTGTAAAATCCTCACCTGACGTAGCACCTGCGAGAATCGACATACCGCTATTGATAACCACAACGTCTTTCGGGGTCACGGTTCGCACACCCGCGTCATAGGTGATCGTCCCGTGATTTGCGTCGAGCAGGGATGCTTTGAGGTTTTTGAGATCCTGTGCGGCGAGTTGAGCCGCACTCATTTCGACATCAGTCACACGCACATCAATAGCTGCAACCTGATCGGCAAGGTCAGAGAATGCCGAATAGGGTGTACCCACAAGAACGAAGGTGTTTGCCGGAGCGCCGCGCCACGCGAAAAGGTTTGGCTGCGAAGGCTTGATCACGCCCGCGCCGACGTTGCCGTTATTTGCGTACCGGACGCCAAAGCTACCGACGCCATTAACGGAGAAAGTGACAGTGCCCGTGCTTTCAACCCCAGTCTCCATCCAAAACATAGGAGTGCCCGTGATCGCAGTCGGCACAGACAGGTCGTAAAGGAGACCATCTGCCGACGTGGCTGAGACGCGGATAACGCTATCCCGCAGATTGCGCAGGGCGAGCTGATCGCTCTCGGAAATCCAGTATCCAACACCCGCGCTCACATAGCGAAGTGTTGCCGGCATACCTGAGATCGCCATGCCGGACGGCAGAGCAATATTGGCTCCATTGGGCTGACGCACTTGCTTGGTCACGCCGTTATAGGTGACGTACAGATTATTAGTGCCGTCAGACGACACAGGCCAGAGCATTGAGACGCGTGTGCCATTTGAGAGCGGAGGCAGCGCGCCATCGACCGGAGTGACTGTGATCGTGTAGCTGGCAAGAGTGGTGGTGCAAAAAGGTGCGATGCCGCCCGCGTATGTGATGTTTTTGTCGGCCTTCTCATCCAGCGGGCTTAGGCCTGTATCGACCCATGCCGACCCATCATATTCCCACACATGCATCGTATCGCGCACAAGCGCAGTTTCGCCCGCCACCATGCCAGTGATTGCTGCCAATGCGGCGGCATCGTTGGGTGTGTAATCCCATGCGCCAGCGGCAATTGCAGCATCGCGGGCCGCTTCTGCGCCAGCCATGTAAGTGCTTGCAGCGTCACTTGCTGCATTAGCACTATTTTCAGAGATCAAAGACTTCGCCGCGTGGTGCTTGGCCGAATACTGACCCGGATCGACCTCGACATCCTCTGGATTTTCAGCCCATTGTTCGGCCTTGTCCTGTGCCGCCTCTGCCGCAGTAATTGCTCCGGCTACGTCACCAAACTGCGCGGCAATCGCAGCCACTTGATCGGCATTTACCTGCGCCGATCCAGCCGCCGCCGTAGCCGCCGCTTGGGCCGACAAAGCCAATGCCAGGACACTTGGCGCGGTTGGCTCTTCAATGTCCTGCCCCAACAGGGCCATGATCTCAAGCGGACCTGTACCGGAAAACGAAATCGGCCCAAGGTTTTCGGTTTTGGATACCGGACCATTGAGACCAGCAATCACATAATGCAGTGAGACATTGTAAAGACGCCCATTGACACCGCTTTCCGGTGGCCAAAGCGAGGCGGAAAAGTTGCCATCGACATCAAGCGCATAGCTTTCTGCGGCCCCGGCAATGACAGCCTGACCCAACTCAACATCCCATTTGTTGAGCTGGAACGAGATCACGCCACTGCCCGGTTTTGAGCCATCAGGCATCTCAATAGGACCAACGATGTTGGTTTTGGCTGTCGCCATGTCATGTACTCCGATTTTAGGTGATTGTGGCCGTGACCGTTGGCGTCAGAACGCTCTCGATCTGTGAAACATTGATGGCCTTGGCGGTATAGTCATATGTCCCGGCACCGGGGCTGTCCGTAAATTCGAGGACAACCCCCGCTTCGCTCGCAAATTCAAAAATCACAACAGAATCGCGCAGCACTTGTGTTTTCCAATTTGAGTCGGAGGCGGAGGCGGTGACCTCAACATTTGCTGTGCCATCGGCGTTGTCGGTGACGATCAATGATGATGGTGCATCAGGGGCGGTAGAGACGGCCAATGCCGGCACATTCTCTTCAATGACATACGCGCCCTTGGTGCCACCGGGTGTCACAAGGCACCCGCGCACGTCATAAAGCGCACCATCCGTCAGGATTCCCGAATTGACGCTGGTCTGGATCGCTGTGACGACAAGTGTGGTCCATGTGTCCGCGCCCGCAGGAGAGACCTCTATGCGCGGCGTGAGAGCGTCCGACACGGGCGCATCCCACGCTACACCAATCGCCGCCGCCCACGAGTTTTGCGCAGTTTGCACACCAGACGGCGCGGCATTGAAATTTGCCAATGTCGGGATTGTGCTTGGCGTGTCATCGTCGGGACGGGTCTGCACAAGCCCCTCTTCGGCGGTGCTCCATGTCGTCGCGGCAAAGTCAAATTGCGAAAGTTGCAAAGTAACCTGAAGCGTATTCGAATCTATGATCGGGGCCTTTTCGATCAGATACGTGCCGGACAGGATACCAAAATCCAAAGCCACAAGGCGCTCTCGGATTGCGCGAAGACCACGAGGATGAAGCCGCACAGTGATGCGCTTTTCAGGGTTGTCGATATAGCTTTTCAGCTTTGCAAGGCGTCGAGCTTGGCCATGGCTTGGCACAGCCGACAGGTCAAACGTGTCGGCCACAAGGCTCGCACCAAATTCGGCCTCCAAATCTTCACGCACCCACGGATCGCCCGTCACAGAGACATAATCAAGGCTGCGATCGGTGTATGTAAACGGAAGCTCGGTAAAATAATCCAACAAGTCCGGGCCATTATTAACCTCGTCAAAGCCGATGATGTCCCGAGACGTCAAAGTGACCGTTGGCGCATCATATTTTCCGGCGCGAATCCCGAATGTGCCGTCCGGCAAGAGGACAATGTCACTACCACAGGATGCAAGCATGCGGCCCAAAATATACTGCGGGGCCTCCGTCATCGAATAGGTCATTGATATCCGGTATCGCGGCTCTGTGCCGCCGCCAGCAAGCGGGATCGCATCATCGCAATCATCTGCGGCGGCGGATAGCCAATCCATATTGACGCGGACAGGCATATTTAGACCATCTGGCGATGCGATAAAATCCGCAATTTGTAGTGCTGCATTGTCGGAATAGGCATCGCTATCCGACCTCGGATCATAGACCGGAGGCGATCTCAAAATCAGCGTGATGACAGGAGGATCAGTCGGAAAAACATCGCGATAACTTTCTGCGGGAACCTGTTGCCGCCGCATATAAGTCGAGCACAGCCCATCGAGCCTGTGGTTTTCTGTCCAGACCGGATAGTAAGACGTGAGTTCAGAATAGTGCGTCTCTGGGATTTGACCTGTGCGGGTCTCAACATAGACCCGACGAGAAACATTTTCCGGCAATCCGCCCTCAGGGTCCCAAAAACCACCATCATCAGTGTCGTATAGATATTTGTTGGCGACAAAATTTTCCACATCAATCTCAACAACATCGCCATCAAGTCGCGTCTCCATGATGGTATACGGACCACCATGGCCATGCACTGTCACCTGATGATAAAATCCATTTTTCGCGCGCCTAAATACTACCTGACCACCCGTCAACACCTCACCCTTATGCACAAACCGTTGGCCTACAGTTTGCTTGAATACGGTCTTGATGTCATCTGGACTTGGGGCACTTTGACCTTTCGCGAAAGCACCTTTTGCGGCATTGATAAGCGCAATATTCACGAGAGACCCAGCAAGCGTGAGCGCCCCGCCAGCCCCGACCAGAGTCACGCCAAAGACCGACAAGCTACCCGTCAGGCCAGTGATTGCAGTAAAAGCCCATCCAACAACCTGGACCATTACACGCCCCACCCTTCCAGTATTTCAAATTCGCAAGGCATCATTATGCCGGTTTTCGTACGCACATAGGGCCGAGCGCCAACAAGAATTGCCCCAAGAGTTTGACCCGCCGTGCGGATCACGGCGATCCCATTCTGATTTTCTCCCGCGCGCTCACCGCACATCGCTTTACGGCTCATGCTTAAAAGCCCGCCACCAGAAATCATCACGCGGCGACAGCTCATCCAGTCGTCATAAGTGCCAATGATGTGAGACGCGGGATTTCGACCTGTCACACTTTCCCACGCCAATGACGGCCACAGGCAACAGTCATTGCGCCCCCAGACCCAAGGGTATGAGCGTGTTTCGCGCACAAATTTCAGAAACATCACCAGTCCGTGAGCTTAATTTCGGTGTCAGACACCTCGACCACAAAACCCAATCCCAGGTCTCCGGGATGCCGCCTTTGTTGATCGCGGTCGGTGTAATAGCCAGAGAGCGGGACACCAGCACGGAAAAGACCGCCCTCCACGGTGAGCGATACAATGGCACCCCCCGGTACAAACGTCGCGCTCACCTTGGACATGACGCCGTAATCCATTGCAAAAGGATCACCCAAAGGCACACGACGACCATGCGCATCAAGGCTCACGGGATCAAAAATTTGCATCCACAACTTTGCGGATCGACCCAAGTAATCAGACCTGTTACCGATAAGCTCCGGGATACGCCCCTCAGAATATCCAACCAGGTCTTTTGGCAGGCCAAGCTGATACTCACGATACGGCGCAAGGTCGCTCCCGCCACCAAAATCGCTCATGCCGACAAGATCGCCAAGACCTTTCCACTCATGCCCACCAGCGGTAAATGGCACATTCCAATCTGAGACACGCACAGGACCGCTGGCAAAATCCATTTCCAGCATGAAAGCCTTGTGGATCACCTCTCGATCCAAAGCCGACATCATGGCGACCGGGTCAGGCTGCGTCGAAAGAAAAACGCTCATCTCTGAAAAACCTCTTTAGCGGTAAACGTGACGGGCGCAGCGTAGCGCATGCCGGTCGGATAGGCCCGACCATCGCTATCATTTGCCAGCCTCAAAAGGATCGTTGGACCTGATATTTTCACCTCATCACCCACCGCCACAGCCATACGCAGAGGCGGCAAAAATGAGACCACACCCGCACTGTTGGACTGGACCTCATACAGAAAGTCATTGATCGAAAAATAGCCACCCGAATTGATGTTCTCGCCCGAATATCCAGACAGATTTATGATCGTGCTACCGGCTGGCGCATCAGCGGCCACGATGCAGATACCGCCATCCGGGATCGGACCGGAAATCGGCAGAGCAAAAGAATTCCAGACCTTGAAGCGAAACGGATTTTGCCGCCCGCGCAAAGAATGGATAAATGTGCGCCAGACAGGAATTGTCTCACGCCATAATTTACCAACTGTAATCTGCACCTCCCAAACACTATTTTCTCGCCCGACGATTTGCTCGTCACCATCAAGGCCCTGCCCAGATGATACGGATGATACTTTGAGAAATGGCGATCCACCGATCACCCCATTTATACCAATCGGCCAGTCAATAACCGTCATGTCGGACGCCTCTGTTGCTCTGCAATCTTTCGGTTATTTTTATTTACGGTCTGAACAGCTACGGCTGCACCACCCTCCGCCCCATACTGACGTGCGATTGCCCCAAGAGTTCCATCATCATTGACATATATCTCGACAGATACCTTTGATGTTCCACCCGCCGAAGCGCCACTACCGACATACCCGCCAGTGGCGTAACCGCTATTGAGCTTGCGGTGCAGCCCCTCAAGTGCAGATGGTCCGCCTGCCGCTTTCACAGCTTTTTGGTTGAAAACGTATTCGCCCCTATGGACAACGCCAGCGGGATCATATTTGCCGCCGTCTCCGGTATATCCACCAGAGGCATAGCCCCCGTTGGACACGCCTAATATTGACGAAATGAAACCACCGAGCCCACCGCCAGATGATCCACCGAAAATACCCATAAAAGCATTTTGCAAACCTGACGAAATATATGCTGCAGCCGCCTGTTTAAATGATGCTTCAAGCACATCACCAAGGCTATCTCCATTGACAATTGCATTTGCAAGGTCATCAGACAGAGACTTTAAACTGTCCTCAATTTTCTTGAACGAATCACCATTCAACTCATCCGCCAACTCCGCCATGCGGCGCGTAAATGTCTCTGTCGAAATAGCGCCAGAATCCAAAAGCTCCTTTGCACGCTCCGCTTCATCATTGTATTTCTCTTGAGCCGTGCGCAGGCTCTCTGTCAATCTGATACCCTCACGCATCAAATCATTTTGGTATTTTTGTGCGTCGGATTTGCCGGATGATGATTTTGACGAAGACGGTGCTTTGAATTTGTTTCCCCACCCACCATCTGGTGCATATGATGCCTCAGTCTGCGACGACACCATTGCATCATGGCCAGCTCCATACATTGCGTATTGGCTTTGGAGGCTATTCCGGTCTCCCTTTGCCTCTGCCTGTCGCTGCGCCGCCGCCTGTGCTGCCGTAAGAACCGTGACAAGCGTTCTGGCGTTTGCAATCGCATCGCGGATTCCAGCACTCATATCGGTCTCGGACAAAAGCTTACCGGCTGTTCCTGCGTTCTCAATTTCCGTCTTTGTACCTACGGCCTTCTTTGCCATTTTTTCAAGTTCACCAGCGGCTTCGCGCAATGGCGCTGGGAGTTTTTCGCCAGCCGGATACATAGCCGTAATCAGGCGAAAGGCCTTTGATGCACTATCTCGCATTTCATCCATACCAGAGGCGGTAGAAAGTTCCTGAATTGCCTCATGCAGAGAGAAGATTTGATCTGTTGTTAGGCCAAGATCGCCAGCCGCATCGTCGGCTGCGCTCGAAATTGCGTCAAGCGCTTCCCTTGACATAAGGATCTGCTCGCTTGTTGCAAAACCTTGCGCCGCCTGACCTTCGATCTTTATTAAGGCAAGCTGCGCCTCTTTCATTTGGTTGACGAGGTCCAGAGCTCCACTCAGTCCGTCTTGCAGCGGGGTGACTGTTGCCTTTAGGTCATCCATCGACTGGCCCAAAGAAACTCCGGCCATGTACTCCGAAAATCCCTTGATCTGGTCTGCAAACTCTCCAAATTTGTCTTTTAATGTGGCGGTATCGGTTGCCGCAAGAACGGCATAACCGCGATATGACTCAAGACTTTCACCGAGCGTTTTGGTCGCGTCCGATAATTTTACCGCCTTGCCGAGTCCATCAAAGTAACCCTTCGCGACATTGAACAAGATCGGCGCGAGCGCGCCCGCCATAATCCCAACAGTACCAAATCCAAGTGCAAGATCTGGCAACTGGATCGCGAGAGCTTGCAGGTAATTCCCTGTCACCGCACCTTGCTGTGCAACCTGTGAAAGCTGCATGGAGGCATTGCGCATCCCAAATTTTGAAAAGTTGTTTGCGGCATTATTTGCCTCATTAAACCCACGTGTGATCTTACTGTTAGAATTTGCAAATCCGACCTCTGCACGTTTTGCCGTCTTAGCCATCCGCGCTTCTGCCGATGCAAGCTGCTTCACGAGTTTATTGAGGGTTATGCCATACTCGACCTCTAGCCCGCCATTCGATGTTTCTGCCATCAAAAACCCTCAATGCCCATTGCGCGAAGATCGTCCTCAGAGATGTCGTCACCGCCTGCTTTCCTGCCCCCGTAGGCACAAGCGATAAATTCCCAAAGCGTCAGCTCATCAACCTGTCGCGGTGTGAATCCTAAATGTCGTCCGTTGTAGTAGATTTTGGAGAAGCGCCATTTTCCGGGCTTGCCACTTCCCCCCTCGGCTCCCCCACAGGGTCATCTTCCACCCCGATTAAAGCATCGGCCAATATCGTGATTGCCACGAGCTTGAATTGGACCAAAGGATTGCCCTCAACTGTGTTGATGACCTTGCGCGCTTCTGCTTTTTCCAAGCCCCCACCAATCAGGCCGAGGCGAATAGTTTCAAGAATGTCGTCAACCCGCCATGTTCCAAGACGAAGGCGGTTGAAAACCTCTTCCGGCCCAGCATCGCACTTGTCTTGCAGCGCACGAAGCTCGCCGAGGCGGAGGGCAAATTCATGCTCACCGCCAATCCAGTTGATCTCAACCATTAGGCTTTTGCCGTGCGGGTCGGGGTTCCATCGAATTGTATTTCAATTTCAGCCGTTACCTTCTTGCCCTTGGTACGCGACTGCGAAAGTGATGCAAGGATCGCTGGTCCAGTTTCATATTCGGTATCACCGACTGCAGCATTCAAGTTCCCAACGCGGCAAAGTTTTGTCACCGCGCCATAAAACCAGTCTTGCATCGTTTGGTGGCTTTCTTGCGACCAAACGCCACTCGAAGAAACCGACACATCAATAGAACGGGCCTGCTTTGCAACAGAAAGAGGAAGGCTTTCATCGTCACAATCCGGCACCTCGTCTGTATCGACGGATGCAGAACGATTAATGCTTACATCCATCAGCCCGCACATCCGAGACCATGTCAAACCATCATCATCTGAGACCTCAAGAACGAGCTGTTCATACTTTTCAGTTGTTGCTTTCGCCATAGTCAGGCTCCTTTAAAGCCGATTGATCGGCATCACAGCCTTGCCCAAGGGCCGAATGGGGCTCGCCGCTTTTCGCGGTATTTTTCGGTGTTTTTGTTGCACACCCTGCAGCTATCGCAGCCTCGACCACCTCACGCGGCCATGACTGCGGAGCGGTGCTTGCCTTGATCGCCCACCCAGCGTTTGACTTGCGCGAGGAAAAGCTAAACGGCTTGTGAAAGATTGCTCTCATTTTGTTTTTTTGACCGCCCGTGTCACAGCGCGAGAAAGCGCGGCCTTGGCAGATTTTCTGTTGGCGCGACTGACCGGGAAGAAATACGGGTTTGCCGTTATTTTCCCGACATATTTACCAGACTTGTGAAACCTGTTTGCCGTACCAAACTCAAACCAGCGCGCGAGTGCCGGGAAGCCACCAGGATAGTCTGCCGAGCTTGCCGTTGCGTAGATTGTCACGGCAATGCGTTCGTATTGTTTTCCGGCAACCTTACCAAGGGTGAATGAACCCTCCGGCGCATCTCCCCAAGTCCAGTCGATAACAATCTCTGGAATTGGCTTGATCGAGTTCATCTGGGCAACGATTTTACGGGCCTGTTTCTCAATCTCGCTTTTTAGCTCCGAGATGATATTACTGTAGAGGCGACTATTCATCCGCTTCACATTCTCAAGGCCATTAACCATCGGAGACCCCATGAAAAAAATCTTGTATGCGCTTGCTGTTGCAACCGCGGCTGTCATCATTGGGACATGTGGGCTTTTTATCTATCGCGACCATCAAGAGCAGGTAGAAAAACAAGAGCTTTCGGACCGACTAAAACGTTATGAATCATTACAGCATGAAATCGAGTGTAAGCGTGAAGTAGCTTTTTGGGATAACTGGAATAGGGATGAGCTTGTTCGCAAATATGGTGATTATGCCGAAACACACATAGATTCTTGTCGCTGGCTATATGGCCTCTAATCCTAAACCTGATATTCCTCAATCAGTGCCATCACGTTGACGATCCCATGCGCAATTTTATCGTCCGGGTCATCATCCACGCGTGAGTTATCAAACGAGATTTGAGAAAGCGCGTAAGGGTCTGGCAACTCCAACTCGGCGCGGTGCAAGGCAGCCTTTACAAGCCCGCAGATTACCTTCGCGTTCAGTTTAGACCCACCATCTTGCGTCCAAACGTCGATCTGGAAATAATGCTCTCCGCCAGTGATGCAATCCGCGTCATCCTCGACCTCTTGCGATGGACCGAAGGAGATATATGGATAGCTTGGCGTGGCCGGCATGTTGTCATTAACGCCGCCAGCAAGCATTGCCATGAGAGCGGTATCGGCGGACAGCGTGTCATAGATAAGGATTTGAAGGGCTGATGCGGCGCTCATGCTGCTTTTCCCCCTTCGACAACGACATAAATCCAAGCCCGATCCGTGATCGCATCAACCTCAATCACGGCATAGCCCTTAGCCCTGCGCACATCGCGCGCTTGCCAGTCTGTTGTGATTGCCCGTGCTGCTGTGCACGACCTGATTTTCCACTTGTAGATCGCCCGACCCTCAAGCCGTGCAGCCTCAACCGTTTCAGACCCGCGCTGATAGATGACCCGCGCATGGCAAGCATGTCGTTCGGTCCAAATCGTCGAGACAACGCCGCCCGCGCCTTTCGACTGGACTGGCTCATCAAATGCGACCGATTCATTGAGATGCCCAGCCCCCATCACGAAAAAACACGATAAGTAGACAGAAGATCAAACCACATCAGAGGCGGCACCGTACCAGCCTCTTTTTGATTTGCTTCACGGTCACGGTACATTTCAGCGACGTGCTGAAGAATTGCGACCTCAATAGGACGTGGCAAAGCATCAGGGTATTCTGTAGCAAAATCACGGCGAAGATAGCGCTCAGCATGCAGTGTTGCTGCATCTATATACAACTGGATCAATACATCATCATCATCATAATCAATCCGAAGATGCGATTTTGCGCCAGATAGGTTTATGGTCATGCCGAATAACCCCCGTCATCCACTGATCAAGCGTCAGCCTGATCAGCTTTGAGCGCAGCTTCGAGTTCAGCGACCTTTTTGGAAAGAGCATCACGCTCCTTTTCAACCTTGGTCAAAGCCTTTTCCAACGCACTTTTCTCCGAGGCGGCAGCATCGAGTTTCCCACCAAGATCAGCATTCTTCGAAACCAACTCCACGAGTTTGGTTTTCGCATCGTCAGCCTCTTCGGACAAAGCCTCATATTTCGAAGCCGCCGCCGTAAGACCTTCGGAAGCCTCGTTCAGCTTCTGTTTCAGGTCCGCATTCTCAGCCGCAAGCGCCGCATTAGCACCATCTGATGCAACCTCATCGGAACTCGTGACATCCTCGACCGAAATCGACACCGAAGCCAGTGCCGCATCTTCGGCATCTTGTTTGGACAGCTTGACCATAACTGGATCTTTGCCAGCGGTCAGTGACTTCACGACAGACATGGCTTTCTGGCTTTCATCATCGAGATTGTAGACAACTCCACGGCGCAGAGTGCCGATCTTGGTATGACGGGTGGATTTGCATTTCACGAACATCTTTATGCCCTCACAGTGAAAGAAAGACCGGCGCCATAAAAGCGCCGGCCAATTGAGACCGGTCGCGGTATCAGACGAAGGTGAAGTCGCCCTGAACCATCGCCAGCGCGCGTTTGATCGCCATGGTGACACGTTTGCGTGCCTTCACGGTCACCATGTCTTCGATGAAGTTTGTGCCGTGTTCGGTGGAGAAGAGAACTTCGGCCTCCTGACGGTCGTAGTAGGTCGCAGCCAGAGCGATATCGCCCACAAGCCATTCACCGGCGGTCATGGAGTTCGTATCGACAACATCCTTGCCCCAGAGCATCGGCGTGTTGCCGGTGCCGGGATTGCCCCAGACATAGCGGTTGTCCGTGCCGCTCACCTTGAGAAGCTCAATTGCCGCCCAATCAACCGGGCTAAGCAGCATCGCGCTCGCAATGTAATCCTCCAACGCCACTTGGAGAAGACCTTGACGCAATCGGTCGATACGGGTGGCATTTGGAAGACCTGCCGCAGCGGCGAAAGCAGGGGCCTCAGTCATCAGACCTTTCAAGTTTTCGCCGACCCCATCACCCGCGAGGACTTGGTTTTCTTCTTCGAGGTCGAGGCCATAGCGCAATTCACTGTCGATTTCCGTCTGGAGCTGATCGGCATCGGCCAGCGCCTCTTCGGAGATGTGGGTAATGTGACCGATCTTTTTGACCTTTTCCGTCGCTTTTTCCCAGCCATATTCCGACGCCTGATAGGTTCCCGCCTCTGCCACCATACCCGCCGCGTTGGTGCGAAGGACCTGTTTGCGATATGTCACCAGATCGGACCCTGTCCGGCCCTGCGTCAGCAGCTGACGAACAAGAAGGCGACGGCGCGGCATACGCACGGGATCACGTTCTTCCTCGTGATAGATCAGACCGCCCGCCGAACTGCTCGCCGTGGTGATTGCGTTTTTCACGTCAATGGATAGTGTCCCGCCGTTGAACGCCTTGATCTTTTCATGGCTTTCAAGGACGGCCCGACCAAGAGACATCGCGCCAGCACCGCGACCGGTTTTCAAGCCATCAGCGACCTGTTGAGAGATGTCGAGTTGCTTCTGGTTCACACCTTCGAGCTGTTCCGTCATCTTTTTGACCGCATTCGACAGTTCAGTTTGTGCCTTCAAAAGCTGGTCAGCAGTCTGTTTGGTTTCCGCAGAAACATCGCCCGCCTTTTTCGCTTCGTTCAAAGCATTTTCGGCGGTCTGTTTGGTTTCGCTGTTCACCTTGTCCAGCGACTGTTGAACCTTTTTAAGAAGCTCTTCCGTGGCACCCACGTCCATGCGGGGCGCGCCGATAACAGCTTTCGGCATATGCGAAGCCAGTGCCGCCAGTGAGATGGCGGGCATCATTGCCTTTTTCATTTTGATAGTCCTCAGATGGATTGAAGTTTTTGAAGAAGGGCAGAAAGCACCTTCTCAGTTGCGGCAGCGCCAGACTTGCCGGTTGGGGCAGCGCCAGACTTGCCCCCCTTGAGTGCCGCGAACAATTCGCGCCGCTCGGATTTAGTCGCCCGCGCACCGGTCGCAAGCATCAGATCAAGTTTCTTCACCGCAGATAGTTCTGCATCTAACCTGTTCGATGGCGAACCGTCGATTTCGTCTGACGCCAGAAGCGTGTCTGCAAATCCCTTTTCTACCGCAGCGTCACCACCGATCCACGTTTCCTTGTCGAGCATGGTGCCAATTTCATTTTCGGAAATACCGGTGCGAGCGTGATAAATGCTTACCGCAGCCTCATCGAATGGTTCCAGCCAATCCGCCACGTCTCGAAATGCATGACGATCCCCAGCCGCCAAAACCCATGTGTTGTGGATCATGAGAAAACTCGCACGCGCCATTTGGATTTCGTCACCTGCCATGGCGATAACAGAGGCTGCCGATGCAGCCATTCCGAGAACCTTCACCGTCACTTCACCATCGTGTTCACGCAAAAGGTTGTAGATCGCTAAACCCTCGAAGAAATCTCCACCTGGAGAGTTGATATTTACGGTCACATGTCCGGGGCCCATGGATCGCAAAGCTGCAGCAACACGCTTTGCCGTAACCCCATCACCCCAATAATCTTGCCCAATCGCGTCGAGAATAGAGATTGACCGCTCAGAAGCTTCAGCCGATACCGATGAACGAATATCTGGATTCCAGCGGCTCACAGCCGCATCAGACACATTTGCCGAAACGCCAGGTCGCGCTGGAACATTCGCCTTAGGAAGTGCACGTTTGGTCATTGTTTTTTGTCCTTTCCGAGATCTTCCAAAGGTGCGAGCGCAGTTTGCGCGAGAAGAGCATCCGCAGCTGGGTCAGAATGGCGCGGCAAGTTCAGTTTGTCGCGGCGTTCATTTGCCGTCATCGTGCCAGATGTGCCCATTTTTGACAGGAAATCTGCCTTCGATTTGCTGTCCATTTGCAAAAGCGCCTCACGATTGTATTCACAGTACCACTTGTTACGTTTTTCAGGCGGGATGATGTCGCGCGCCAAACGCGCTTCGATACGCGAGAGCAACGGGTTCAGGCCAAGCGTCAGCCATGACAGCATGATTTGCTCCACACCGCTTCCCCACATTGTTTGACCTTCGGCAGAGTGACCAACAATGATCGGCGGAACACCAAACCAACGGCATACATCTTCTATTTGAAACCGTCTTGTCTCTAAAAGTTGGGCGTCTTCTGGGTTCATTTGCAACTGTTGAAAGGTCAGACCCGCCTCTAAGATCATCGTTTTCCCAGCACGCCGAGAGTCAACAAACGCATTGAGGTATTCGCTCAATTTTGTGCGCTGTTCATCATTGAGTGTTTGATTGCTAGAAAGAACGCCGGCAATCATCATAGCATTCGAAAACACGCTTCCTGCTGTCTCATCCGCCGCTAAGGCTGATCCCATCGAGTTTGCACCATATTTGATGGCAGAGAGACCAATGCCGTTTCCCGGATCGAAGGAACGAAGATGAAAAACCTTCTCCTTTGGCAAGGTCTCACGCTTTCCACGATCATAGAACTCGTAGACGATCACGCCATCTCTGTTCAGATATGGCGTGATGTTGGTAATAGGCTTCAATCCGACGAGTGATTTTCCAATGAACTGTTTTTCTGCGACGGAATTTCCACGCATCGAAAGGTTGGCAATCATGCCCTCCCAAAATTCGACATTGGTCTGGACGCTGTTTGGCTGTGAGCAGATAATCTGAGCAAAGTCGGGCTCGATCTCTACACGCCCCCCATTCGCTGTTTTCTCATAGACCTTGAGAGGGATGGTCGAACCCGCTTGGCTGATCTTTCGAACACAGTCCCATACCGCTGAAATTGTCAGGGACGACTCTTGAGAAACCGATTTTCCTGCCGTCGATTTGTAACCGACAGTTGGTAAAAGATTTGAACCAGATAGCGCAACCCATCCGGATTCTCCGGCTTCCAAGGATGCTTTCACCCCCTGAATTGCACCTTTTACCATTCTCGTAAGCTTCATATTGCCATCACCGGATTTTTCAGGAAGTCGTCAATATTTCCGCGCTGATGAGCGACGGGATTCCAGCTCATGAGTTGTACGGCGTTGAACATCGCCATTAGAGGGTCGATCTTTGCCGTCCCACTTGCTTGTTTAGTAACGATGACGGCATTGCCGCGCGCTTCGGCTTTCGCATTGCCGACACACCACGTCATGAGGCGCTGTCCGCAATGGATCATTTTGCCGCTCTTGAGCTTGTTCGGCGCTGTCTTGATCGCCCCGTTCAGCTTGTAACCTTGGCTCACCGCCCGGATGTCTTCGATGGAAAATCCCGCTTCGACCAGTGCGTCTATGATCGAACCGACGCCCTCTGGGTCCATACCGAGACCGTCTGTTTCAGGAAACTTCCCAGCCTCGCGCACCATTAGAAATAGATCAACGAGGTCCGGGTAGGCTTCATCTTCCAGATTATCGACAAAGACCATATCGCCGACCCTTTCGAGCTCCAAAAGCTCAGGAGCAATGGACTGACGCAGCGTAAGAACGTCCCGATCTGCCCACGCTTTCGCCCAACCCTGCCATACCTTCGTTTCGCGATGCCGACCCAAAATATAAGCACCAAGAAGGTCATCGAGACCGCCACCATCTACACCTGCGACTACCACCTCTGACGTTTCGATAATCTCTTCGAGCGTCAGTTTCGGTCGCGCGGCTTTTTCCCAATAATCAGCGCCGACCCAGCGCCCCGTTTTCAGACCAATGCCAACCTGCACGTTGAGGTGCTGGGAGGCGAAGAGCGCAAGCGCCTCCGGTCCATCGTTTTGCGCCGAGATCAGGTCATCGGCCAAATCTTGTGCTTGGACAGATCGTCCCAAATTTGGGTTCACAAGGCCCCAAGTTTCGGGATCGCGCCACTTCTCCGCCTCTGCCATGTCTTCCGGCAACTCATATAGCACGGCCAGAAGCGGCAAATTCAGATGTCCATCGCGCACGGCGCGCGCCCGTTGCAACTCCTTCTCAAACTGCCCGGTCGGTCGATCCTTTGATTGTGTCGTAATCTGAAGGAGGAATCCTTCAGGACGGGATTTCAAACCACCACGAAGCTCTAGGAAGACCCCAGGTGCCTTTGCCTTACTTCCGAGCACATGAGTTTCATCAATGAGGATGAAACTGGCTTTCGATCCGGTGACCACATCACCGTCAGCGGACAGAATTTTGATTTCCGCATTTGTCGTGAGATGCGTGATGCGCTTCAAGTTTGTCTGCACTTTAAATATGTCATACAGATCAGGATCGAGGTTGATGATTCCCGACGCCTGTTTAAAGGCGATATGGGAGATTTCTTGTGTCGGCGCGATCAGAAGCAACTCTGCGCCTGGTCGTTCGTTCAGAATGGCTGCCGTGACAATGATCGCCGCCGCGATAGCCGATTTACCGTTCTTCTTCGGGACAAGGAGAAAGAACTCCTTGATCATTCTCCGCTTGGTCTCTGGGTCATAGCTCCCAAAGATCACCCGAACGAAATCAAAGACCCAATCGTCACAGACCTCTCCATAGGTCGGATTTCCGATGAGGTCCGGGACTCTCAAACGTTTGAAAATCCGAAGCGCCTTCTCAGCCACTTCATCGAAGAGCGGTAAGGTCGGTATGAGCGTCCTCTTGTTCAGCAGGCGAGACTTCCAATCTGGAACGGCCGTTGACCACGCCGGATCGCGCGCGGTCAACACCGGATCAAGAACCTGCATATCAGTTCGGGCGCGACTTGAAGCCAGGCGTCAGGTCACCACCCCAGACAGATTGACCACCGCTGCTGACGGCCTTTTCCGCCGCAGCCTGCGCTGCCTCTTTCTTGCCGAGCTTTGGCGCTTTCTTCGCCTCATCAGATTTCGGTTTTCCATCACCCTTAAAGCGCATATCAGCATTCATCGCGTCGTTCTGCTCAATGAGGTTTCCGAGGATACGCATCGCACCGACGTTCCCGTCTTCGCATTTCTCCATCGCCAGCATCAAACGACGCGCTGTCAGCATATCTCGGGCAACATCCCGAACTTTCAACTCGGATCTAAAATAGCGTTTCAAAGTTGGTGTGGAGATCGACTTTCCAGTTCTTGGATCGACAATGACAGAAGCAATCCGGTCATTTGTCCACCCCATAGCAAGTAACATACTGACTTTGTTTGAATTTTCTTTAGTCCACTCAAAACGTGGCCGACCACGATTATCTTTCGGCTCAAAAACGGGATCACCAAAGAGATTAAAACCGATAATATCGGCGGATTTTTCGTCAGTCATAGAAAAAAAATCTCCGCATGAGGGAGGGGCGGGTTTAAAGTCGATACGCTTCCCGACTTTTCACCCACCCCCCCCATCTTCTGGTCACATTTCGCCACGTTTTTCTTGACCCTGCTTCACCTTGTCATGCCACTCTTTCGAAACCGCATGAAGGTTGTTCACATCAAAGAACAACTCTAGGTCACCTCTGTGTGGGCTCTTATGGTCGACAACTGGACTATTCGGAGCCGGGAACTTCCCGACCAACGCAACACCTGTCATCTGACAAACGTAATCATCCCGGATAAGAACGATGCGACGTAACCTCTTCCACATTGAGGTATTGTACCAGTTGGTTGAGCGCCGATGCACATCTTCACCGCTCACCTCGCGGCGCTTCGACACCAGACGTGACTTCGGCCCACTGATCCGAGACGGCAATGCGCGACCAGCCAAACGTCCCATCACACACTCCAATCAACACGATTAACCATAGCCCAGAAACGCGAAAGCCCCGCACAATGGCGGGGCTTATCGTTCCTCAAATCGTAGTACAGGCGTGTCAGACGTGGCGTTTCTTCAACCCATCCTCGCCGCCCACCCTCTCGGGTATCTGTCCGACTTGCGGAGAGCACACCGAGCATGAGGCTATGTCTGGCAAGCTACACTTCCGATTTCTAATCGGTCAAGCCCCTTTATGGCCAAGCCCCACCAGATCGCGCCCATGCGCCTCCACGAGCGCGTCATGCGAGAACATCTTGAAACGCACCTTGATACCGCCATGCGCCGTGATCTCAACCACTTCGCAATGATGACCAGCGAACGGTCCAGCCCGGAACATCGCCTCTACTCCGACACGAACTCTTCGCGCCTGCAACGCCCTGCGCGCACTCTCCGCCCGATCCGCCTCGCGTCGCTCATCTCGTATCCTCATCTCATGCAAAGACGCCAACCTTTTTGGACCAAGCACACCCCATTCTCCGTTGGCCATCGACAAAGCGCCAAACAGAAATGGTGAGTCAATTACCTTATGACAAATCGGATCACCACCAAACCGAGCGAATACATAGCCTGGCAAATATCGGCGATCATACTCCCGCACAACACCACGAACTTTTGACCTGCGCCGCGTGACAGGATGAAAGGCATACACCCCACGCGATGCCAACCAACGCTCTGCCTGTATCTCATGTTGTGGCCGGCACAAAAGCGCATACCACCGCTTTAAACCGGGGCGAAACAAAACACGATCATTCGCCACATCCTCGATTACATCACCAACTTTGAGACCCAAATACGACCCGCTTCTCACAACCGAACTAATCTGCATCACACCGCCACCTTCTTTGATTCCACATCACCAGCAATTGCTAGAACATCCACACTCACAATGATCACTCCGCCGCCTCCAACTTGCCCATAGCCGCAATCTCTTCGCACCGGACAACCGCCGCCGCCCGCCGCGCCGCAAACCTCAAATCTCCATCATTGATAAATGCACCGCGCCCACGCCGCGCCTCGATGTCGGCAACCCTCTGAACAGCACCATCCGCCCGCTCCTGAATTTTGGTGATGGAAAAGGCCGCAGGCCACATTCTGTTCGTGCGCAAATGCACCAACAACTCCGGTGCCCAATCTCCGGCCAACGCATCACGACCAACAGAACTTGCGAAAACCGCGCGGATCAAAGGCGAGGCGCTGTCACTCGGCGGCTGAATATCTGCGGCCCAAGAGAGGATGTTGTTGGCAATGGGAAACCGATCCTTGTCCTTGCCCGTTGGCCGCTGCGCTGCCTGTTCCTCAAGCGCCGCCAAATTGGCCTCGCTCATATAGGCCAGCCGCGCGCACAAATCGCCCAACATGTCGTCAAACTGCGCCTTGGTCAAACTCCCCGGCTTGGCCAAACCGCGCCGCAACAAAGGATCAATCAAAACTGACCTGACGCGCTTCTCTCCAATTGCTTGCTCTGCACTGTCCATCACTCGCTCCTTTTCTCAGCCAATCCGACCGATCCACAACCACCACAATCATTGCGGCGCGATCTGTTTTTTTCTTTTCAATATCTTTTCGTTTCTTTTCTTTTCAGCAGTCACGGAAAACGGGCAAAAAAAGGCAAATGCCTTAATTTGCACGACAAATTCCGTGATTATTTCGTGATTTTCCGTGATTATTCTGTGACGGTAACAGAATGTCACAGATTGGAACGCGCCAAATCATCGCGACACCTCGGACATGAAATGGTCCAAAGCCTCTTTGATTGTGGCCTCTCTGCGCTGCAAACCTGCGCGATGCTGCTCCAACCACTCATTGAACCTCTCAATGAAATCAGGCGAGCGCAACAAATGTTTTGCCCCAAGGCGCTCAACCATCCCCCTGAGATCGGCCAGCCTCTTGTTCATCTTGCGCTGATGTGCCGCCGCCGCATTGCTACGCTTTGACTTTAACGCCTCAAGCGCAACTTCGGTGACAACCTTATGGCCCAAACGGACCTCCCCGTTGTCACACAGCACCTTGTGCCACCCATGCAGCGGCGTGACATCCCTTTTGCACAAGGCTTGCCACCGCTCCAAGGGAAGGTTTAGGTCAAAGGCCAACTGCTTGTCATCACAGGGCAAAGTGCCAATCGGCGTCCCATCCTGTGCGATATTAAACAACTGGAACCCATACCAACCCACGTCAGGATCGCATGTTTTGCGAAACTCACTGCCGCGCCATCGCTTCATGTTCCATTGCAGAAAATAGTGAGAATCCAACCGCTCACTGGCCGAAATCTCATATTGCGGCAATCCTTCGGCCTCTTGCCCTGCGACGATTTTCAAAGCGCTCATGACGGCTCCCCCGCCAATCTCTCAAACTCCCCCTCAGGAAAACGCAAATTGACCAGATCACGCACATCGCGCATTGCGCGCCGCAATCCCAAATCAATAAACGGCCCTCCACACCATCCGATGTCCGGGTCAAGCGCCACAAACCCCGACCATCCTCGGGTCCGATAATCCGCACTCTTTGCGTCGATAAACCACACGACGGCAGTGCCATAATGCAACCTGTCCACCTGCATCGCGCAGGGCGTCACCAAATGCGCACATAAATCGCGTGCCTCCCGTCGATCCGACTGATTGGGCAACACATAGGCCACAGGATAACCCTTGAGAGCCACCCGCGCACATTGCGCCAAACGGGTCTCGCGTTGCCCCCGCGTCATCCCGCAGTGATGGCCTGTCTCCTGCATCATCATATCACCTCTCCCCTTGCCTCTGGACGCGATCCGCAAGCCACGCCGATTGCAACCGCCACACAAAATTGCGTGCGACCCGCGTGCGCTCTCTGACCGCCTCATCTTTTGATTTGCTGCCAATCCGATGCACCAAAAGCGGCAATGCCGCCCGGTGCCCCCACTTGCGCGCCTCCGCCGTGCCCTTGGCCCGACAGGCCTCAGAACAGTAAATCTGCCACCCGCGCCCCGGCTCAAACATCCGCCCGCACTCGGGCTGAAAACACACCCCAGGCGTGATCAAAGGTGCCGCCTCAAGCTGCGCAAAGGCCACCTCTCCAAAGCCCTCAAAACGCTCTGCCACCGCATGCGCGCTGATATGTGCCCCGGTGGTCATGCCTCCAAAGCCCCCTGAACACGCTCACAGGCGACATCAAACCACCGCTCATCTTTCTCAATTCCGATGCAGTGCCGGCCATTCTGAACAGCCGCAACCATCGCCGAACCTGACCCCATCATCGGGTCCAAAACCACGTCACCTTGATTGGTCGAATTGAGGATGTAATGCGCACCCAAAGCCACCGGCTTTTCCGTGGGGTGCGCGGTCTCTTTTTTGGCATTCAGGCTGAACAACTGCTTTGATCCGCAATCATGGATGCCCTTTGGATCGGCCTTGCCCTTCCACCAATACAGCGTGAACTCGAGGTTCTTCATATACCAGCGGTTGCGGGTGGCGCGGATCTTGTCCCACACCAAAAGATTGTGAAACCTGAACCCCGCGCCTTCAAAAGCGATCCCAGCACGAAACAGGTTCTTGTCATTCGTCATGATATAGGCGTCGGCATTGTCCTTGAGCGCACGGTAGAACGGCCCTCCGAGGTCTTCCCAATCAGGAACCTCCATCAACAAACCGCCATTGTCATAATTCGCTGTGGCGAAAATCCCGCCCATCGACTGATGTGCATTGCCGCCCGATGTCAGCTCATAGGCCACATCGCAAAACATCATATCCGCCGCGCCGCGCAGCCCCGGCAAAACATCCAAGCAATCGCCATGAATCAACGTCGCATTGCCAATCCTGACCTCGCGAAAACCGGCCATCACATCACACCCCAAAAGGGGTGCGGCGCACGTACACCATGCACCGCACCCACCCAACAGGGAGAACGGGGAGCACATTGCGCGGGCATCCACGCTCCCCCGGTATGGACGCTAGGGAGAAAGGGAACCCTGCCCGCGCTGTCTGAATAAAAGGCCGGAGACGACGCATGCGCCCCCGGCAGGTGCCGCCGCGAACCGGCTGTCCAAACCGGCTCCGAGCTTGAGGTAAATGCGGCGGTAAATCTCATGCTTTAACCCCTGACTTATCAACCAAAATCGCGCGAAAACTCACAGCCGCCGCGATCAACTCATCAACCTCAACCAACTGCCCTGCGGCCTCTTTCGCTGTGTAATCGCCCGGATCATCCGACAGCGACGAATGCGCCTCCGCATGCCTCATCAAAACGTCCGAAAATTCCCGCGTCAGACGATGCACATCCGCCGCAGTCACCCCCGACACATCCACCGGCTGAAACACCCCTCCGGCCAGCGCCGCAAAATGCTCCGCAATCGCCACCCCGGCGCCGGGTTCAATCCGTGCCAATCGGTCCAGGTAATTGACCCCGATCCCGCCCGGACGATGCTCGCTAAGCTCTGTGCCATAGGACAGTGTTGACACCGCCACGCCCAGATCAACCGCCGCAGACTCAAGACCACCCACTGCCGCATAGGCGGCGCGCACAGCACTCTGAACACTCCCCGGCCTAGCCAAACGCATGTGAAAATTCTCCCGTCGATTTCACATGACGCAATCCGCGCCCCGTGAAAGAGTGCAGACAGGCCGGGGTCATCCACCCCCCGGCCCGCCCTATGCCAACCACGCCAGAGGAGGAACTCATGGCTGACAATTCCGAATTGAAACTTGAAATCGCTAAACTAATGGGAGAAACGCGGGCCCTGCGCATGACGCTTGGCATACTAATTTCTCGCATTGCGCGCGAATTTGAGGACCCAGAACAATACGTCATCTCGCTGCTCTCCCCCTTACACGCAGGCGCAGAATCAGCCGACTCACCAGACCCAGAAACCCACGCCGTCGCCGAGGCAATACTGGACACGCAAACGGCGCTTGAAAGCATTTCTCTTTCGATGCTGCGTAATTAACAGCGGCCTGTTCTATGCGCTTCAAAGTGTCATCAAGATCAGACATCACGCGGCCTCCAAAAATCGTACATCTTGACGGACCGATGCAGCAAAAGACAAAGTGATGTGGTCGGACAGACCTCCCACAATCTGCCCGACCAACCGCGCCGACCGCTGAAATCTCATTGCGACGGCACCCATGCCACAGGAAAGGACCCTCCCCATGGCAATCAAAAATGACAAATCTGAACTCTTCATTTCAAATTTTGAATACGGGGCTCTGACCCGCTTACCAAGCACAAGCGCAACACCAAAATCATCAAAGACCACGGCAAATGTGACCGTAAATGTTGCGGGAACACCGGGAAAAAAAGCATGCTGGCTTGTGGACCACACCATCACTGTCTCCTCAGAGCTTCTTGGACATGTATGCCAAAGCATTTTGATGATGAAATCCTTGCTTCCGCCACAGCCAGACGCTGATCCATACTTTGAACTTGAAGACGCAGCCGCTCGATCTCTGCCAAAGCAACTTCGCCAGATTGCCGATCTCCTTGACGAACAAATTCGGCAAACGGATAAAACAGCCGACGCGGCAACTGGCAAAGACGGCGACAGCACTTAGAAAAATCAGACATCATGCGGCCCCCTGTGTTTGGCCTGCATCTGAGCTTGTATGTCGCTTGAAGCGAAACAGCGTACGCGGGCACTCAATGCCAACCTTCACGCACTCTTTCTCAACAGCATCGAACCAGCTGGCAGGAAATCGACCATCAGAAGCCGCATTATAAACGGCACTTTCGTGGCGAACCCCGACTGCTGTGGCGATTTTCTTCGCGCTTAGTGCGGAAACAATATCGGACGCATTTTTCATGCCTCCCTTGTAGCTCATATTTTATGAGCTTTGCAATACTCACAATAAGGAAGATTTCTCATTTTTTATGAGCATGTAAAATCACACCATGGCAAATGACAAAAAATACACTGAAATTGGGCTGCGTCTTAAAGCGCTGAGGACTACTTTTTACCCAAGTGACAGCATAAAGGACTATGCTACCATGTTAGGATTTGCGTACACGCGCTATCTCAACTGGGAGTCTGGATTAAACCGACCGCTACCAGATGAAGCTGAGGTATTCTGCGATAAACTCGGGGTCGATATGGATTTCATATATCGAGGCAGAGAGGCCGCATTGCCACAAAACACTGTAAAAGCGCTATCGCTCAACCCTCTACTCAAGACCACTAAAACATCCAAAGAAATACACGACTGATCCGAAGCTAAAATAAGAGCATCTAATTTTTCATCTTCCGTCATCAAACCCACCCCCACCGAATTAGAACATACTGGGAACATCAAAGCCCCAAGTCAACGCCATCGTTAAGATTTTATTGCTTTGTAAAAGATAATGAATGATAGGGAAAACGAGAATGTGGGATGATTTTGCGAAATGGATATCAGCCCCATCTGCATATAACTGGATCACACTTTTAGGTGCCATATCAGCACTCATGGCGGCAATATTTACTGGATATTCCGCCTATATATCATGGAAATCACAAAAGAAATTTATTAGAAGCGAGTGGCGCATTGAGTATCGAGAAAATTTCATAATCGCAATATGTGAAGTGTTTAACAGAACTGATCAAACAATAGATCTGGAAAGGGCTATAGCTAAAGGTCCAGTGGCAAACATCTTAACTATTGATAGTGGAAGAACACTCGCTAAAAATGAAAGTTGGGACGCCCTCCACACACCAACCCCACACAACTGCCATTGCAAACCTTACAAGACGCAAACCGTATCATTTGCCGTACATCCTAGTCCGCAAAAATTGCGAAAATCAACAAAATCAATCCCCCAAAAGTTTCAGCTTTCTTTGGGGAAATTGCTATGGCGATCATTCACTTGGAGACTTGGCGCCGGGCCCAAATTCTCAATATCACTTATCGCCCGACGCAGATCATCACAATTACGCCCAATACGCCTTACACATAGCATGAGGATGTATCCACTACATGCAATAAAAATGGCCGACACCATAGAAAACAAAGCTGACAAAACATAAACCTCTGACATCAAATCCCCCTATCACCCCGCCCAGTGCGGGGCTTTCTTTTGCCTATATATTACATCGATTCGACAATTTATAAATATACCATGATCATTTTTTATGAGTTTTATTATTGATAACTCATTTTTTATGAGCTATCAATAATTCCATCACCCGCCGAAGATGCCCCTAAATATCCATGGCAGATCGCGGAACTCATTTGATGGAGGCCACCATGGCACATATCCGCCAAGACGATTTCAAACCCGCCACAGATGGCGCAAATGACCGTGCGTACGGCCTGATCTACGGCCTTGACCCGCATATCCCCGCCCATGCGCGGATCATCCTCAACACCCCGGACAAATTCTCTCCCGTGCGCCGCGCTCTGGCCTTTGCCACCCTCAAACAGGCCCGCGGCGAAACCTGCGATCTGTCCCGCATGATCCGTGACGCTCTGGCGATGACCCGCGCGCAAAACTTTGTTCACGCGGTCGAGGTGACATCATGAAAAATGATCCCATCCACTCCCTGCTCAACCGCATTGATCCCGCCGCGTCCCTCGCAGAGCGCCATGACATCCTCATGAATGAGGCGATGGAAACGGGCGGCACCTTTATGACCAAAGGCGACATCACCACCATCGAAATGCACGGTATCCGGGCCACCCATTGCTCCGAAACCGGTGCAATCCGCCTCTGGCTGCGCGCCGCCGCCACCCACTTTGCGCGGGCCGAAAAACTGGGTGCCACATCATGACCATGCATGACACCGCCCCAATGCTGCGCATCGCGCTTGCCCAAGACCTCGCAAATGAAATTCTTTTGCTCGCAACCATCGGCGCACCCATGAGCAAAGTTGAAACTGCCTTCACCAATGCGGGCGGAAAAATCATCAGTGAACACGATGACGGCTCCTGCTATGCCGACCACCTCGGCGTCCAGGAATACCACACCTCACAACCCGCACTGGCAATTTACCTCTGGGCAGAAACGGCCCTTGAGGCCGCGCGCGACATGCAGATGAAAGACCCTCTGACACTGTTCACCGCCCTGCACCGCGACACAAAGCTGGACGCACTTGTCCGCGTGATCCGCCAATACTGCAACGAGGGCTTGGGCACATTCGTGCCCCCACAGGACCATTGCCACGCCCCGGCCACCCACCTGTTCGAAATCGACTTCCTGGGCATCCACGCCACCGGATTCGGCGAATTCGAAGCGGCCCGCAATTGGCGCAAAGCCGCCATCTCCACCCAAAACAGCGAGGCCGCATAACATGGGCCCAGACGTGAAATCAGAGCGCGACCGCTGCGCCGACATCGTGCGCCGCAAAATGCCTTACGCCCACGGCCATCCGCTTATGGGAACCGATGAAGCTGTCGCCATCGTCCTTGAGCGCATCTTGGCGGAAATTCTTAACACCAATCAGGAGGCCGCGTGATGGATATTGACCTCGAAAAGATGCGTGAAGATTTGCGAATTGAGATGATCAAGGCATTCATTGATGCCCTTGAAATCAGAGATTTCTATTCCGCGTTTACAGTACTCCTTTCACTGTCGGAGATGTCGGAAGGCGACATGGAGGGTGCCACTGAACACATGTCCGGTTGGGAAGCAGAACCCGAAAGAGGTGTCAAGCCATGACGTCCCTTCCACAATTCGCCCGCTTTTACATGGTCTGCCGCAAACCATCCGGCCCCATGTCCAAAACAGAACCGCGTCAGCGCTACAGCCACTTATCAGATGCGCGTGAGGCCGCGCACACACTGGCCGCCCAAAACGACGCGCCGTTTTTGATCTTAGAATCCATCGAAATCATCCGCCCCGGCGATGCCACAGAGGGGCGCTTGCTGTGACCAAATTTGATGTGACCGGCATCGTCCAGATGCATGCAACAAACTACCAAACGATTTGGCACCGGATCACCGCAGACAACGAAGACGCCGCCATGGAGCGCTTTAACCGCGCCTACCCGCCCACCAAAACCCTGCCATCCCGTGAAATCCTTGGCCTCAATGCATGGCCCACCAACCCAACCCAAACAGACGCAGAAAAATCATGACCCGCCTTTCCGAAATGCCTCAGGCAACACAGGCGGGCATCCTCTGCAACGACCCGCAGTTTCAAAAATTCGCAGCCACCAAAAGCGGCTTTCGCGGCGGTCAATTCACCGCCCAAGCCGCCGCCGAATACCTGCGCACCACCTGCAAAATCAAATCCCGCCGCGACCTCAACACCGATACGGACGCCCAAACAAATTTCAACGCCCTGCAAACCGAATTCGACGCATGGCGCGGCAAAATCGCAAGCCAAAGGTGAGCCATGGCGCAGAACGATCCTAACGACCAAATAGCGAAAGCCATGCGTGATCGGCACGAAGATCAACAACGCAAACAGGGGAAACCACCTATGAAACATGATCCAGAATTTCAGCAAGCCGCCGATCAATCTTATCGCGTCACCGCCGATGAACTGCGCCAGTTTATCGAACGCTTTGAGCGTCTCGAAATGGAGAAAAAGGACATTGCCGATCAACAAAAAGAGGTGATGGCCGAAGCCAAAGGGCGCGGTTACGACACCAAGATCATCCGCAAAATCATCGCCCTGCGCAAGAAATCCTCCGACGAGATCGCCGAAGAGGAAGCCATTCTCGAAATGTACAAAGAAGCGCTCGGAATGACCCAATTACCCCCACGCACACCCCTAACGCCCCCGGACACCGTGGAGCGTGGCCACCGTCCGGTGACAACACCCGAAAGGCCATAGAAGGCCGGGAGACCGCCCACCTTGGGCAAGCGAGGCGGTCAATCAACACACCAAAGGAAAAATCATGACCACACATGTCGACAGCACAAGCGACGACCGCACCACAAACAATGCCGTGCGCCACCAATACCGCAAACTTTCCGATCGCGAGAAACAACAGATGCAGGAGGTCAAAGACATGGGCGCGGCTTTTATCGCCAAGCTCCATGAAATCGGCGGCACTGGCCATGGTGGAGACCGCTTTGGCTCGCGTGACCTGTCCCTTGCAAACACCCACGTCGAAGACGCCGTCATGCGCGCCGTCCGCCATATCACCGCCTGACCCACCGGTGAGGGCCGACAGAGCGCGGCCCGATCCTGTGAGACAGAACAACTAACCCGGAGTCCGGCATGACCGAGCAAGAATACGATGAACAGATCGCGCCCATGTTGGCCGATGTCGCCGAGAAGGTGAGCGCCATGGGTGGCAGCATGGTCGCCCGCGTCGAATGGGCGAAGGATGAAGCCGGAATTACCCACATCGGCATTACCGAGAAAAGCGGAGTAGGCCAGCAGCTCACCTATTTGGCGGCCCTGTGCCGGGGCAACTTTGACCTGCTCTGCATTGAGGCAGGGAAACGCTTCGACCTATCGCAAACAGTCTACAAGGCGGTCATCTACCGCATGTCCAACTAACTCTCAGGAGTCCGATATGCCAGCAAAAAAGTACAATGATGATATAATCAATGAGGCCGCGATACTGCGTGAAACCGGGATGTCAGTCGACGCTATTGCCAAGCGCCTGGGGATGTCCCGCGGATCAGTATCTTGGCATTGCCTTCGCCTAGGGGCAGACAGCCCCAACACCGTCACTAACGTCTCTGACCCCAAAGGGCCTATGGTTGTGGCGCGCGGTGATCATTACGTCAAAAGGTTCACGGCCACAGAAGACCGTGCGCTAATTGATATGGATATTGCAGGATGGCGCGTTTGCGATATGGCGCGAGCGCTGGACCGCAAACCTAATTCTATTCGCGGTCGCCTCATGACGCTCGCCCGCCGAGAGGCTCGTGCCGAGCAGCGGGAGTGCATGGCATGAGCAACGATGAAATCCAATGGCCGCGTGAAATATGGGCCGCAGCAAAAGATGAGCACGAACACTTCGGCGTTCATGTTTTCTCAGAACATGCCACCATTCCACGCTGGGAAGGCGATAAAGAGCGGGATCGCGAATTTCACCGCTATGTTGACGCCGACATTCTCGACAGCGCTGAAAAATATTTCACCACCATGTTCAAAGGCATTACGCGCAGCGCAGCCGCGCATGACGCTCTTGCCGAACGCAAGCGCCAGATCGAGGTGGAAGGATTTTCAGAGGGCCGTGATGACAAATATGTCGACGGCGAACTCGCATCCGCCGCCCTGTGCTACGTGATGAGCGCAGCGCATGCACTCACGCCGCAGAACAGCGACAAAATCGAGGAGCTGCCAGAATGGTGGCCCGTGTCTTGGGATGAGGCGTTTTTCAAACCGACGACAGCGCGCCGCGACATGATCAAGGCCATTGCTCTCCTATTGGCACAAATCGAAAGCCTTGATCGCTTGGCTGAAACGGAAGTGCAGCCATGACCGATATTGTTGAACGGCTTAACGCTGTGATCGAAGGATATTCAGAGTACGGAGATGTTTCCGTTGAGCGGGACGCGCGATCCGAAATCATCCGCCTACGCGCCGACCTTGCCGTGATGAAAGAAGCATGTGGAGCGCACCACGTTGCGGCGATGCGTGAGGCGCAACGTGCGGACCAATCCGAGGCCCGTGAGGCGAAGCTGCGGGAGGTTGTGGATCTCATTGATTGGGTTGAAAATGAATGCTTCGGGCTTTTCCCAGAAGGCGACGAAGACGAAGGTTTCCTTATTAGCTATGCGGTTACGCGTGGCAATGAGGTTGTAGGGTCAGCACCCACAATATTTGACGCCATTGACCAAGCCCGCACCGCCATGTCCCAAAAAGGCGGTGACGCATGATCCCGCAAGACATCGAAGAACTGCGCAAAATCAACCCTTACGCTGCTGACGAGGCAGAGAAAGAGGCGGCGCGCCATGGCTCCAACGATAACCGCGAACAAGGCGCAAATGGCTTTGGCGGGGCGATTATTGGACTCCTGATCGCATGCCTTGCCTTTGGCCTGTTTCTTCTGTGGGGGATGATCTGATGAACTTCGCGCAGCGAATGCGATTGATCTGGATCGACAGCCAACTGGAATGCGGCCCGCTCAACAGGTCTGACATCATGTGCGCCTTCGAAATCTCCACGGCGCAGGCGGCAGTAGACCTCAAAGCATATCGGACGGAACACCCAAGCCGGATCAAATATGAACCGCGCGAAAAGCATTACCGCCGCCCACCAAAAGCCAAGCCAGCATATCCGCAACACCTCAGATTGCTGGTCCGGAACGCTGTTATGTCAATGCAGATTTATGAGGATGCTACCCATGTCTGACCTTATCTCACAGGAAGAATTTACAAATCGGTTCACCGCCGAGGCAATCAGATTGTCAGGATTAGACACTTTTGACGACGGCACATCAGTAGCGGAATATTGCAAAGACGTTGCTGCATCATATTACGACGATCCGATCTTTCGCGACGATGGGCCAGAGGCTTGTGCTGAATCTGACGTGTCATATTGGGGGGAAGAATAATCATGTCTGACAAAACAAAAATAGAATGGACCGATGCAACGTGGAACGTCATCAACGGCTGCACTCTGGTCGACGATGGGTGCAAGAACTGCTATGCGGCCACGCTGGCCGGGACGCGTCTTAAAAACCATCCGTCCCGCGAAGGCCTGACAAAGCGCAATGCGGCGGGCGGCTATCAATTCAACGGTCAGGTGAGATTCATCGAAAGCGAACTGACCAAGCCGCTGCACTGGCGCAAACCGCGCATGGTCTTTGTCTGTGCCCACGGCGATCTGTTTCACGAGGATGTGCCGGATGAATGGATCGACCGAGTGTTTGCGGTGATGGCAGGAAATCAGCGGCACACGTTTCAATGCCTTAGCAAAAGACCAGAACGCATGCGGGCCTATCTTTCCGACACGGAAACCGTTGCTAGCATTGCCGCCTTAGTGTATCTTGCAAGGCATGGACAAAGAGACAACTCTACTGAAGAGCGGGCTATTCCGGGTGGACCCGGACGGGACGATTTGGCGGATCGCGAAGCGGCACGGTCGTGGCGTGATGCCGGGCGGAGGCTACTATCAGGGCGCGACCATCTCGCCGTGCACGCCGGTTCGAGCGGAGTATCAAACAAGGGACGGCTACCTGCTGGTTTGCGCCACGATCAACCAGACGAAGACCACGACATCGGCGCACAGGCTGGCGTGGGTGGCGACGAACGTCCCGATCCCGGCTGGCATGACGATCAACCACAAGGACGGTGTGAAGACGAACAATCGGCCGGAGAACTTGGAGTTGGCGACGATGAGCGAGCAGCGCCGCCACGCGCTGGATGTTCTGTCGGTAGCGCGACATCACCCTACCGGCTCGAAACACCCGAAGACGACGCTAATGGAGGCGGACGTTCTGGAAATCCGGCGCAGACGAGCGAGCGGCGAGCGCGTGATCGACATAGCCGCGGCCTTTTGCATGAAGCCGAAGGCAATCAGCGCAATCTGCACGGGCAGGACCTGGACGCACATCTAGTCTGGCCCCTACCCAACATTTGGCTTGGCACATCGGTCTCCGATCAAACCAGCGCGGACAAGCGCATCCCTGATCTACTCGCCACCCCTGCCGCCGTGCGGTTTGTCAGCGCCGAGCCGCTGTTGGGTGCGGTTGATCTTACTGGTTGGTTCTACGGTGCCGACATTCCCTGCGCGGCCTGCCCCAAAGATGTAGACTGCGAATGCGGATGGCAAATTTGGCGCGATCTGCCGGATAGCATTGCGCCAGGCTCACTCGACTGGGTCATCGTCGGCGGAGAGAGCGGCAAGAATGCCCGCCCGATGCATCCAGATTGGGCCAGATCCCTGCGCGACCAGTGCGAAGGGGCGGGCGTGGCGTTTTTCTTCAAGCAGTGGGGAGAGTGGATCAGCATTTATGACCGCGACCGTGATGATCCGGATTGGCGCAATTGTCCGAAGTCCGGGGACTGGGACAAAAAACGTTATCTCAATCTTGAGGGCGGTCAGGGTTTTCATGGCGACAAGCTAAACATGATGCGCCGCATCGGCAAGGCCCGCGCCGGGCGCTTGCTCGATGGCCGCGAGTGGAACCAGATGCCGGGGGATGTGTGATGGTCGCATATAACTTCAACCCACGCTTTGCTGATGATGTGCAAAACCTCATCAAACGCCAAACGATCCGCGCGAATGGGAAACGCCGCCATGCACGCCCCGGCGATGAACTGCAACTTTACACGGGGCAACGCCGCCCAGAATGCCGACTCTTGCTGCGCACCACATGCGCCGCCTCGATTCCGATTGTGATCTATCCAAACGCGATCCTCGCGGATCAAACCTATTCAACCGCACAAGACCTCGACATGTTTGCCAATCTGGACGGCTTTACGGACTGGCCCGACATGCTGTGCTTTTTCGAAAAGTCACACGAACTATCGGGCGCAAACCCTTTCAACGGCACACTTATCAAGTGGTGAGGAGCGAGACATGAAATTGACCGAGATGCAGAAGCTAGAGGCGATGGCGCTGCGCTTTTATCAGGGCCTCGAGTGGAAGCCCAAGGCGGGCCATTTATACACCACGTCGCGGGCCGATCTTGAGGTCTACGAGGTGGTGAAGGTCGAGGGTGGCGTGGTGTTCACCCGATACACCGAGGGCGAAACCGACACCGTTTCAGAGTGGCCGGAGTCCGATTTTCTGAGCAAGGGCTTCGGCCCCATGCGCGTATGGATTCCGCCATTTGTGCTGCCCAACTGAGGAGAGAGACATGGGATTTGAGCGGTGCAAACAGTGCGGCGTCACGAAGGCGGTTCTCTGGGTAGCAAAGCCTGTTGGAGCGCGCTTAGACGGCTGCGCACGAGGCGAAGAACCAAGACATGCCGGCATGTGCGCCTCAATGCGGATAGAGCTTCTTCAGATGGCCCTGCGGCGGGCCGTGATGCCAGAGGCGTTCGATAACCAAGGGCGGATCAAGGAAGGTTGGATTGTGGCGGTCCTCGATGCTGAGCGCGATGCAATTCGCCGCGCCGCGTTGACGAAGGGGCCTATGGCGGTACCGGCTGAAGATTCAAGAATAGGAGCGAGACGATGAAACACGCAAAACCGTTTTCACCCGAAACCCGTGAAATCATCGTGGATGAAATAGAGAGCATCATTTGCGAAACGCACGAGATGGATGTGCGTGACCGAGATTATGCCGAAAACATCGTTTCTTGGTTAGAGCGGCACCACCCATCCGCTCTTGGTATCATCGCAGAGGCTGCGAGAAAGGATGAGGTAGAGTGAATGGGACACAATGAAACACTCCTCTGGACACTGCATGATACAGCCTCAGCACTGTCCATGACCACAAATGCTTTTCGCAAGAAAAAGAAAGAGTTGGAAGCAGCAGGATTTCCAAAACCATGCGAACCAACAGGACGATATATCGTGGCAGATGTGCGCGCATGGATTTCCAATCAGCGAAAAATTCGTGACATCCGAAATGACATGCGAATTGATGGTGGGATCGGCACCGAAATGCCGACATCAACCAGAGGAGTGAACTATGATCGGCTTTAACAAAGCCCTAAAGGATGGGTCTGATCCATCCTATGCGCCTGGACTATCATGGTCCAAACGCAATGCCTCATGGAAGGCACCAAAGAAATATGCCGAGGCTGGATATGAACCCGCCCGCGTACCGCTCAACATGCCCGGAGAAAAGGGTGATGAGCACCGGCTCAACAGGGCTGCTAAGTGCCGCGCCCTCACCGCCAAAATGCTCGATTGGTGGAGTGGACAGGATCAATCAGGATGGGACGTGCAGTCATGGTCCTATGTGATCCACCGGTTCCTGACCGATGATGTGAGCCCCTATGCTGATGTTAAATCAAATACGCAAGAAGGCTATCGCTATAGCTGCGGATATTGGAAAGACGCGATTGGTCATTTGAATGTCGCTGACATGGGACACTTTGAGATCAGAAGCATTGAGAAGGCCATGAAAGCCAATGGCAGATCAATCGCATTCATCCACCGCATGTTCACCATGCTCCGAGGACTGACGACATATGCCGTCCTGTTGAGGATCAAAGGTGCAATCGAAGTGCAGGTGACCTTGTCAAATACCCGCATATCAACACCTCCAAAATCATCCTACAAGCCATCGCGCGCGCAGGTTGAAGCCGTTGTGGCAAAAGCGGATGCGAGCGGAGACGTTGCATTTGCTGCGGGACTTCTGATCCAGTTTGAGTTTGCCCTACGCGCAGTAGATGTACGCGGGCAGTGGTTCGATATTTCCGAGGAGGAATTCAAAAGCGGCGGGATCGTTCGGAAGAGTAAACGTGAAGGCAATGTGATCTATTCCCGCTGGCAGGATGGACTTTGCATCGAGCATTTTGATCCAGAAATGACCTTGTTCCGCAAGGTGATCTCTAAGACCGCTAGAAGCCAACCGGAGCCTCTGTCGTTTCCTCTGTCTGGGGTTCCCAATCTCAGAGAGCGATTGCTCGAATTGCGCGGTGATCGACGCATGGGCCCTCTTATCGTGACCAAGCAGCACGGGCTACCATTTGACCGCAACGCTTGGGCCCGCGTGTGGCGCAAACATGCATCAGCAGCGGGTATTCCATCCGAGATCAAGCTCAAGGACGTGCGCGCCGGCGCATTGACCGAAGCTGAACAGATGGGAGCAAATCCGCGCCTCCTACAAGCTGCCGGACAACACGCCAATTTCGCCACCACTGAACGGTATCTGCGCAACCAAGACGATAGAATCGCGCAGGTGATAGATATCCGAAACAGAGGGAAAACAGCGTAACCAAGAACAAATCATAGACGTTGGAACCAACACCTAATCCAACCGCGATCCAACCGAAGAAACGAAATAAGCTAAGTGATTGATTTTAATGGTACCACCACCCCGGCTCGAACGGGGGACCTCCTGATCCACAATCAGGCGCTCTAACCTACTGAGCTATGGCGGCACTGGCGGGGGATTTACCTGTCCCTCCACCTGAATGCAAGGGCAGTTTACGAAAATATCCGCCCAAATCAAAGCGGCTTGTGATCAAACGCCCAAGGTGGTGCGCCTTGGCTAAGCTGACCCTGCGCCCTCTTGTCATCCAGAGCCCAAAGTCGTACTTCCTTTCGGGTCGAAAAGGAGCCAAGCGCATGGGCATCAACTCGGAACAAGATATCGAAGCAAACCTGCAAATCGGGCCAACCTCGCTTGGCATGGTGCGCCTGTTCATCGAGGCCAAGGGCGTTGAAATCCCGATGGATTTTGAACCCGAAGAGGCCGAAGAGATCGCCGAAGAGCTTTGCGCCGCCGCCGCCCAAGCGCGCAAACTGGCGAAATAGGCCTCAGCCGCCAAACAGCGCCGCCACGCCCGGATCGCGGTAGCTTTGCAACCGCAGCGCGGCTTGGCGCGCGAAACTCAGGTGCAAAACCTTGCGCCGCGCGGCGGGCAGCTTGTTTTCATCCGGCATCCGAACAATCTCCGCGCCATAGCCATCGGCAAGGATCAACCCGGTCTCCTCGGGCAAAATCTCCGTCGGAAACGCCTGATCCACCGCAAAGAAATACCGATCACACCAAGGCAGATAGCCCTGCCATTTGCTGTCCGACATGAAATCGGCACGGCTGGATTTACACTCAACCACCCAGATCTCCCCCTTCGGCCCCAGCCCCATCACATCAACGCGCAATCCGCGTGTGGGCACCATTTCCTCGACGCAGGTGACATCAAGCGTGCGCAAATACCGACAGACCCCGCGCGCCAGAACCTGGCCGGGTTTGGTGTGAACGGGTGGACAGGGAAAATGGGCGGGATCATCGGTTTGCATGGCTCAAAAGTGAACAAACCATAAACAAATCGCAAGCGAAAATTCACTCTTTCCCGTTTCCGCAGTCCCTCTATTGTTCACCCATGCTTGATCCATCCCCCTATCTCACGCTTTGGTCTTTACATGCGCCCCTCCCGCTCAAGACAAAGGGCCACGCCCATGTCTGGCGCGTGATGGACGCAAAAGGGCAAGCCGTCGCGCTCAAACTGTTTCAGCCCGGGAAAGGTGGCAGCGAACGGGCGGCAGAGCCGTGGGACCGCGCCTTTGGGGCCTCGGGTCTCATCGCCCGGTTGCGCGCGGCCCATGCGGATGCGCTTTTGTTCGACTGGGTCGAGGGCGCGCCTTTGGGCGATCTGTCGCGAAACGGTCACGATGACCGGGCCACGTCAGAGCTGGCGTGTTTGACCGCCGCTCTTCTGCGCGCCGCACCAAAACAGGCCCAAGGTTTTACCGCCCTGCCCGACTATACCCACGCGCTCAGGCGCTTTGCCGGCGACCCACGCCTCCGGGCCTTGGAACACGCCGCAATGATGCGCGCCAAGGCCTTGATCGAACCCCTGTTGAGCAGCACGGAACGGGTGCAGCCGCTGCATGGCGATTTGCATCATGACAATGTGATTGGGACGCCCGGCCACTGGACGGTGATTGATCCCAAAGTGGTCTGTGGCGACCCGCATTATGAGCCCGCCAATGCCTTTCGCAATCCAAAGGGGGCAAAGGACGAAACCCTGTCCGTCGCGCGTTTCGCACGGATGGCCGAAGCCTATGCCCATGAAACCGGTCTGGATCGTCAGCGGCTTTTGGACTGGGCCGTGGTCAAATGCGCGCTCTCCATCTGCTGGACCTTGGCCGCCCCAGCCGCCCAGCCGCCGCGCCTTGACCTGATCCGCCTGCCGCGCCTGCTGAGCCTATCGCGGGGCGGCCCCTTGTCTTTGGCCCTGTGACGCACTATCTCCTGCGGTGGCGGGATCTGCTCGTTTCGTACATATGGGTGCAAGACTCCGGTGGCCTTAAGCAACCGAAAGGGGGCTGGCTCTGTCCAGACCGTGGTTTGGTTATCTGGCGCCCACCTGAATATTCAGGCTTCGGGAGCAACGCACTGCTACGGATGCTGTGGTCCCCCGCCACTTTCAAACACGAAACGCGCCCTCGATTGGGGCGCGTTTTGTTTGAGCTTTGGGTGGTTTAAGAGCGATCTGTGCTTTCAACCCGGATCGGTTCCAACACACGCAACGGAATATCATCGCGTTTGCCGCCATGGTCGTCGTCGTCTTTCCCGGCCATCCGCATGATCGTGATCGCGAATTGCACGCCGGAAAACACCACACCATTGGCCAGCCATAGAATCAGCACCGCAAGCCAACCAATGTCGGAATGGGTCACAAGGTGCCACATATTGGCGACGTTGAAATAGAGCAGCGCAGCAACGAAGGTCGCTGAAATGGCAAAGCCGATCAGCACCTGAGTGATGTAAAGTTTGATGAGCTTGGGCATGGCAGCGCTCCTATGCGAGAACATATTCACAAGATGTAGCATGTTTTGGTGGATTTTCCACGTCCCCTTTCGCCGCAGGGGGCATGTCCCCCCTCAACGCGACAACGCCCCGACGATTGCGGGGCGTTTGCTTCGAGAAGGTTCAAAACGCGTCAAAACGCGCCTCACCTGTTGATGTGCTCCGCGCTCAGGCCTCAAAAGGCCTCGGGTCTCACTTCGCGGGCCATATGATCCAACACCGCGTTGACGAATTTCGCCTCGCGCCCCTCGGGGTAAAACGCTTTGGCCACGTCAACAAATTCCACAATCACCACTTTCGGCGGCGTCAGCCCGGACAAAAGCTCCGCCCCCGCCGCCCGGAAAATCGCCCGCAGCGTCGAATCAATCCGCGCAATCGGCCATTTCGCCACCAGCGCGCGGTCGGTCATTTGGTCGATCTTGGCCTGTTCATTGACCGCCACTTCGGTGATCTCATGGAACAGGTCGCTGTCGCCGTCGATGAATTCGCCCTCTTCCTCGGTCACCAGACCAAAGAAGAAATCGTAAAACTGGCGGCGCACCTTATCGACCGTCATGTCAGAGGCTTCCATCTGAAACAGCGCCTGCACCGCATAGAGGCGCGCGGCAGATTTCTTTTCGCGCTTTGAGGGCGGTTTCAGATGGTCGGTGTTGTCAGAGGTCATGCGTTTTTCGGTCCTGTGGATTCACTTGCCTGAGTGTCTTGGGCCATACGGATCGCGTCGGAATGAAATCCCACGCCCTTGCTCGGGTTTGCCCATTTGCGCGAAAGCGCGATGAGATGCAAGGCCGCAGCCGCCGCTCCACCACCTTTATTTTGCCCCTTGGCCTCGGCACGCACCACAGCTTGCTCACGATTTTCGACCGTCAGGATGCCATTGCCGATGCACAGCCCTTGCAAGCCCATGAGTTGCAAAGCCCGCGAGCTGTCGTTGCAAACCGTGTCATAATGGGTGGTTTCGCCCCGGATCACACAGCCCAGCGCGACATAACCGTCAAAGTTCGACATTTTATCAGCGATGGAGATCGCGGTCGGCACTTCCAAAGCGCCGGGCACCTCGACCAGATCCCAGGTGCCACCAACCTCTTCGGTCACGGCCTTGGCGCCTGCGACCAATTCGTCGGCAATGTCTTTGTAATAAGGCGCGACCACGATCAAAAGTTTGACCGGCTTGTCGAATGTCGGCAGATCGAGGATGTGGTGCTGTTCATTCGCGGCCATATCTTAGCCCTCCTGAGAAATCTTGCGCGTGCCGGTGATGGTCAGGCCAAAGGCCTCAAGCCCCGGCACTTTCGGCTGTGGGTTGTCAGTGACAAGGATCAGATCATGCAGGCCAAGGGCGGCCAAAATCTGCGCGCCGATGCCGTACTGGCGCAGGGTGTGCGGCGAGGCTTCATCCGCGGCCAGCTTCATCGTCAGGTCTCGCAGCAAGACCACGACGCCCCGGCCCTCATGCGCGATCACATCCATCGCGCCTTCGATTTCGCGCGAGGTTTTGCCAATGCCCAACACGTCTTCGAGCGGATTGAGCGCGTGCATCCGGGTCAGAACCGGCGCGGGCGTGGTGATGTCACCCTTGGTCAAAACGATATGTTCCGCGCCTTGCAGCACGTCGGAATAGATCGTCATGTCCCATGCGCCGCCAAATTCCGACACCACTTCGCGGTGGGCGGTTTTGGTCACAAGGTTGTCGTGACGGCGGCGGTAGGCGATCAGATCAGAGATGGTGCCGATTTTCAGCCCGTGTTTTTGCGCGAAGGACACAAGGTCCGGCAGACGCGACATGGTGCCATCTTCGTTCATGATCTCACAGATCACCGAACTGGGCTGAAGCCCCGCCAGACGCGCCACATCGACACCGGCCTCGGTGTGACCGGCGCGAACCAACACACCGCCGTCGCGGGCGCGCAGCGGGAAAATATGCCCCGGCGTGGCAATGTCAGCGGCGGTTTTCGACGGGTCAATCGCCACGGCGACGGTGCGCGCGCGATCATGGGCGGAAATCCCGGTGGACACGCCCTCTTTCGCCTCGATCGAAATGGTGAATGCGGTTTCGTGGCGCGAGGAATTGTTCGACGCCATCATCGGCAGGCCCAGCGCGTCAATCCGTTCCCCGGTCAGCGTCACACAGATCAGACCGCGCCCATGGGTGGCCATGAAATTGATCGCCTCAGGCGTGGCCATTTGTGAGGGGATCACCAGATCGCCTTCGTTCTCGCGATCTTCGTGATCAATCAGGATAAACATCCGCCCGTTGCGGGCATCCTCGATGATTTCCTCAATCGGGGAAATCGCGGTGTCGTAGCTGTCAGTCTCTGTGATGTCGGACATGGTCTCGGGCGGCCTCTTGATCCTTAGGGTGCCTCTCCGTACAGCGTCATGATCGCAAATGCCAGTCAAACGCGCAGGGCGAGGACGATGATGCGCGCACAATTGCGCTGCATTTTCGCGATTCTCCAAGGCCCGTCTGGTCAGGCCGTAAAAAACGCAGGGGCCGGGATAAATCCCGCCAATTTCCCGACCGCAACCCATTCCGCCTCAAACGGCGCATCATGGATCAGCAAAACAGAATCGCGCGGCAGCTTTGTCCCCTCAAACAAGGCATTCAACGCCGCCCGCTGCGCGCGCCATCCGGTAAGGGGCGCAGGCGCGCGCCCTGCGCGATCAATTCCCGCCAGTGCGGCAATTTTCTCGGGGGCCAAAGGCTGGTGAACCGCCGCGATCCGCGTGGCTTTGATCTGTGCCAGCGTGTCGGCATGGCGCGCGGGCAAACTGTCTCCGACCCGGATCAGCCGCAGCGCGTTCGACGAGAACAGAAATCCCAAAACATCGCGCCCGGTGCTGGCCCGGATCGAGGCGTAAGACCGATACGGCAAGCCCAGCTCTGCGGCGCGACGCACCCGCATCCGGATCACTTCGATCGGCAATGTCTCTCCCAACAAGCCCTTGCGCGCTTTGCTCCACGCCACGGTGCGAAACCTCACGCCGCGATCAAAGGCCGGGCCGTTGTTGTGCCCAATATGAGCTCCGGCCCCGCTCATGCCTGCCACTCCTGAAGCCGCGCGACATAGCGCGCCAATGTGTCGATCTCCAAATTCACCCGATCACCGACCTTGGCCGCGCCCCATGTGGTCACCTCTTGGGTGTGCGGGATCACGTTGATGCCAAAGCTGCAGCCCGCCACCTCATTGACCGTCAAAGACGTGCCATTGAGCGCCACCGAGCCTTTCGGGGCAATAAATTTGGCCAGAGCTTCGGGCGCTTCAAAACTGATCCGCGTGCTCTCGCCCTCGTCCACCATCGCCGTGATCACCGCCACGCCATCGACATGGCCCGACACAATGTGTCCGCCCAATTCGTCGCCCAGCTTCAAGGCGCGTTCAAGATTGACCGGCTTGCCCACCGTCCAGGCGCCGATGTTGGTTTTCGACACCGATTCCGCGCTGATCTGCACGTCGAACCAGTTTTGCGGCGACACGCCAAGCGCCACCACCGTCAAACACACCCCGTCACAGGCGATGGACGCGCCGATCTCGATCCCGTTCACGTCATAGCGACAGCCGATCCGCGCCCGCAAATCGCCGCGCTGCTCCAATTCAAGCACTGTTCCGACGTCGGTGATGATCCCTGTAAACATGCCGCCTCCATGCGTTGATCTTTGGGTTGCGTTTAGGGGTAACGCCCCGCTTGCGCCCCTGCAAGCACCCGCATGACGGGCGCAGAGGGTTTGTTCACCTTTTTGCGCCAAACTGACCCCTGCTCTTTCTCACCTGCGATCTGGCCACGCGCTGCGCCCTTCAGGTCACAAATCCGCCTAATTCTTAATCTAATCGTCAAAATAACAAAGACATTGCCCCTCATATGCCCCAAGAAAGCAACATGCGGATCACACCAAACACCAAAACCTCCTCCAAACGGGTGTTCCTGATGCTTCAGGGACCGCATGGGCCGTTTTTCTGGGCGCTTGGACGGATGTTGCGCGCGGCAGGGACGACTGTGTGGCGGGTGGGCTTTAACGCCGGTGATCGCGCCTTTTGGTTTTCGACCAAAACCTTCCTGCCCTATTCCGGCCCGGCCGATGATTGGCCCGATCATTTCGCTCAAATCGTTGCCGATAAAAACGTCACCGACATCGTGCTTTATGGCGACACCCGGCCCGTTCATGCCTTGGCGATTGAACGCGCCCGTGCGCTTGGTCTGACCATCCATGTGTTTGAAGAGGGCTATATCCGCCCCTATTGGGTCACCTATGAACGCGGTGGGTCCAATGGCAACTCCTCGCTGATGACCCTCACTGTTGCGGATATGCGCAAGGCGCTCGACACGATTGACCATGACAATATCGAACCGCCCGCACATTGGGGCGACATGCGCCAACATATCTTTTATGGCGCGCTTTATCATTGGTTTGTGATGTTCCGAAACTCCGCCTTCCGACATTATCGCGGCCATCGCGAATTGCCGGTCACGCGGGAGTTTTTACTCTATTTCAAACGCCTGATCATGATGCCGCAACATTACATGTCGCGCGCATGGCACACGCGGCGCCTGCTCGCGGGGGGCTTTCCGTTTCACATCGCACTGCTGCAACTCGAACATGACACAAGCTTTCAGGTCCATTCGCCCTATGCGACCATGCCCGAATTCATCGCCGATGTGATCGCGGGCTTTGCATCCGGTGCGCCGCAACACCACCATCTGGTGTTCAAGGCCCATCCTTTGGAAAACGACCGTCGCAACCTCACCCATGAGGTCCGGCGCATCGCTGCCGAATTCGGTGTTGCCGACCGTGTTCATTATGTGCGTGGCGGCAAACTTCAGCGGCTGCTGCACACCGCGCGCTCCGCCGTCACGGTCAATTCCACGGCGGGGCAACAGGTGCTTTCCCTCGGCCTGCCGCTCAAAGTGTTTGGCCATGCGGTCTATGACAAGCCGGAATTCGTCTCTCACCAAACTCTGGAAGCGTTTTTCACCCGACCGGAACGGCCCGACACCCGCGCCTATCGCGACTACCGGCAATTCCTTTTGGAAACCTCGCAAATTCCGGGCGGCTTTTATTCCGCCCGTGGACGCAGACAGCTTTTGCGCCTTGTGGTTGATCTGATGTTGGCGCAAGAGGCCCCGGATGAGGCGCTGTTACATGGCACGGCGCATCCACGCCAGCCCCTGCGCATCGTCACCTGACCCGAGGACATCCACGGAGATATCGCGCGCGTTCGGTTCGGATCGCCCAGTTTGGATCGCGCTTGGGATTCGCTGTAAAGACCACATCAAAAACACCACCTAGCTCCCCTATATCATGGGGCAATTTCCCAATCCGACACATCCCCTGTCATTGCAGAGGCCTCCCTGCAACACACTGCCAAACTCGACGAGCCACACCACCGCCAAACTGGATTTTTGACTCGCTATTCGTTAGCCTCCTGATTAAACCCAATAAAAATCGGGGCAGAGGAGATCTATCAGTGACATTTCTGACATCGCGGACCACCCGCGCGGTGACGCTTGTGGTCGTGCTCGCCAGCCTCACGGCCTGTGGCCTGCCAAGATCCGGCCCGAACAAACGCGAAGTCTTCGCAGGGTCTATCCTCAATGAGGGCGATGCCTTTGTCGTGACCGTCAATGACCGCGTGAACGCCGCCAGCGCCCTCAACAATGAGCTTGGCTTTTCCTCCGTCTTTTTGAACGCGGGCGAGATCGGGTCCGACACGATCGCCCCCGGCGATGTCTTGTCCTTGCGCATTTGGGAAAACGTCGATGACGGTCTTTTGGCCGGCGCAGGTGCCAATGCCACCGTGCTCTCCGAGGTTCAGGTGGACGGCGGCGGTTTTATTTTCGTGCCCTATGCCGGTCGGATCAAAGCCGCGGGCAATAGCCCCGAAGCCATTCGCCGCATCATCACCGAAAAACTCGACACGCAGACACCGGACCCGCAGGTTATGGTCACCCGCGCCGCGGGCGATGGCGCGACCGTCACCATCACCGGCAAGATCAACGGCCAAGGCGTCTATCCGATCGAGCGCCCGACCCGTCGTCTGACCGCCATGCTGGCCCGTGCCGGTGGCGTGGGCGTTGAACCCGAAGTGGCGCAGATCAAAGTCATCCGTGGTTCGCGTGTTGGGACGATTTGGTTCCAGGACCTCTATGAAAACCCAAAATTCGACATTCCGCTGCGTGATGGCGACCGCATCCTTGTCGAGGCCGACCCACGCTCCTTCACCGCGCTTGGTGCGACAGGTGCGCAACGCGTTGTGCCGTTCGAATCGCGCAATCTGTCCGCGCTTGAAGCCATTGCGCAGGTCGGCGGTTTGCAAACCAATGCCGCCGATCCAACTGGCGTCTTTGTCTATCGCAACGAGCCGGAAGAGATTTCCAAACTGGTGCTGGGCCGTGACGACCTCGTCGGTCCGCAGCGCCTGATCTATGTGCTTGATCTGACCCAACCGAACGGGTTGTTCTTGGCCCGCGATTTCCTGATCCGCGACGAGGACACCGTCTATGTGACCGAAGCCCCGTTCGTCCAGTGGCAGAAATCAATTTCGGCGATCACCGGCACGGCTGCCTCGGCCAACACGCTGAGTTCCGCCGTCGGCCAATAACCCTATGGTCGCTCACGACCCTGACATGAGGACCGCCCCTGCTAGAGTGCAGGGGCGGCTTTTTTCTGCCCAGCCTCTGCTCATAGAGCTGTTACAGGATGCCGGATTGCCCACTCCCGTGGCAAACATCGGCATGGAACTCCCCACGGTCTTGCGTGACGCGCCCTTGGATGATGCCGCGCTTTTGAACCGGGCGCGCGATGCGATGGATTGGCTGGCAAAACTTGAATTGTGCAAATTCCCGGCGGATCAAAAGAAAATATCACATCCGAATGCACCATATGTTCTGGTTATAGATCAGGCTGACCCGGTCATCACCAGGGCCGATTTTCAGGAAATGTTGGTGTTTGCCCAGACCGAACATTTGAACAGCCAAGTTGTGATCTTGCCCTGCGAAAACGGCGTGGCGCAGCCCGACATGGCAGGTGACCGGATCACCCTCGCTGACGCCAAAAGCAACCCTTGGGTGCTTTTCGCCGCCGCCACCGCCGTTTACACCCACAGTTCCGGCCTTGGCTTTGACGCCATTTTCGCTGGTCACCGCCCGCGCGTCTTTGGGCAGCCGTGGTATGGCGGCCTTGATCTTACCCATGATGAGGCCCCCGATCCGCATCGCTGTCGCCGTCTCACCCGCGCCCAAGCCTTTGCCGCCGCGATGCTGCTCACTCCAAACTGGCAAAATCGCCATGGCATGCCTTGTGCCTTTGAGGACATCCTCGCCCATCTCGAAGCCACAGGGCGCGCCCGCCGCGAGGATGCCAAAGGCTATGTCGCCAGCCATATTTTGCGCTGGAAACGTCCGTTTCTGCGTCAATATTTCGGCTCAAACGGCATCCATTTCACCGATGAGCCAGAACGCATCGCCGCCGACGTCGCCCAAGGCCGCAGACATCTGGCTTGGGGTGCTGATCCCAAAGCGGCCCTGCGGCTGGAGGATGGGTTCCTCCGCTCACGTGGCCTTGGCGCGGCTCTCGTGCGGCCCGTGTCGTTGATTTTGGATGATGACGGTATTTATTTCGACCCCACACGCCCCTCACGTCTCGAAACTCTGATCTCTGCGCGCACCACTCTTTCTGCCAGTGCGGCGCATCGGATTGAGCGGTTTCTCACCCGTCTCAAAGCGCTGAATCTCAGCAAATACAATGTCGGCACAGGGGCCCCCGCCCTGCCCGAAGGTCACCGCATTCTCGTCGCCGGGCAGGTCGAAGATGATGCCTCGATCCGCCTTGGCGCGGGCGAGATTTGTACCAACCGCGCCCTGCTTTTGGCAGCGCGCGCGGCGCATCCTGAGGCGGTGATCGTCTACAAACCACACCCCGATGTCGAGGCGGGCCTGCGCCGCGGCAAGGTGACGGATGCCGATGAGATCGCCGATCTGGTGGCGCAGTCTGCCGATCCATTATCGCTGATTGAGGCCTGTGATGAGGTCTGGGCCATGACCTCTCTGATCGGGTTCGAGGCGCTGTTGCGCGACACCCCAGTGAGCTGTACCGGCGTGCCGTTTTATGCCGGATGGGGCCTGACGCAGGACCTTGGCAACACCCCGGCCCGACGCGCCGCACGCCCGTCACTCATGGCCCTCGCCCATGCAGTTTTGATTGATTATCCGCGCTATTTTGATCCCAAAACCGGGGTGGCGATTGCACCAGAGGAGGCTTTGGATCTTTTGGCACAAGCCCCCAAAGGTCGCAGCCACATGGCACAGGTCATGCTGGCCAAACTGCGCCAATTGCGCGCCGCGACCTTTGGCCTTAATCGGTAAGTTTCGCGCGTTTCCAATGGCTTAACGCATCTGGTCCGAGCTGTTCGATGTGCTGCAACGCATAACGCGGCGCCTGTCGCAACCGATCAATTCCAAGTGCGCCGAGCCCCGGCATCCCCTCCGCGCCAATCGCAAGCCCGGCGGTAAACAGCGCCACATGATCGGGCAAATGCGCCCCCATCAACGAGGCCGCCAACGCCCCGCCGCCTTCGCAAAACACCCGCGTTAAACCGCGCGCGCCAAGCGCCTCAAGGCTCGCTCTGGGATCGAGTTGGCCATAGACCACGGGGGCCTCGATCAGCTCCGCGCCGAGTTCCCTCCAGACGGATTTCAGCTCGGGGGAGACATCGGGACCATGCACAAGCCAGACCGGCACCTCCTGCGCCGTGCGCGCCAGTTGCCCGTTCAAAGGCAGGTCAAGACGGCGCGACATCACCACGCGCACAGGTTGATGCGACACGCCAAGACCGCGCACGGTCAGGTTTGGATCATCGGCGCGCGCCGTGCCCGCCCCGACCAAAACCGCATCATGATTGGCCCGCATCGCATGGACGCGACGCCGCGCCATGGGGCCAGTGATCCATTGGCTTTCACCCGTCGCCGTCGCAATCCGGCCATCCCACGAGAGTGCAAGTTTCAGCGTCACCATCGGACGACCCAAAATCACCTTGGACAGGAAGCCTTCTTGCGCAGCGCGGGCCTCCGCTTCGCAGACACCCGTGGTTAATTTTATCCCCGCATTTTGCAAAAGTGCAAAGCCGCGCCCATTCACCCGAGGGTCTGGATCGCCCAAGGCCACGACCACGCGGGCGATGCCCGCCGCGATCAGCGCCTCAGCGCAGGGCGGGGTTTTGCCGTGATGGGAACAGGGTTCCAACGTGACATAGGCCGTGGCCCCACGCGCCGCGTCGCCCGCTTGGGCCAAAGCCATGGTTTCGGCATGGGGCCGGCCTCCCGGCTGAGTCCATCCCCGGCCAACAACCCGGCCCTCGCGCATAATCACACAGCCGACCGCCGGGTTTGGCCAAGTGCGACCAAACCCGCGCGCCGCCAGAGAGAGCGCGTGCCGCATGGGTCCGACATCGGGCATAGAGGCTTACTCGTCGTGCTTGCCTTCCGGGCGCAACTCACTGACAAATTTGTCAAAATCGTCTGCGGCCTGGAAGTTTTTATAAACCGACGCAAAGCGCACATAGGCCACGGTATCAATCCGCGCGAGGCTTTCCATCACGATCTCACCGATGGTCTTCGATGGAATATCCGTCTCGCCCAGGCTCTCAAGACGCCGCACGATGCCAGAGATCATCTGATCCAGACGCTCGGGTTCAATCGGGCGTTTTTGCGCGGCGATCCGGATTGAGCGCTCCAGTTTATCGCGATCAAAATCCTCACGACGGCCATTGGTTTTCACCACCACCAGATCGCGCAGTTGCACGCGCTCATAGGTGGTAAACCGCCCCCCACAGGCCGAACAAAACCGCCGCCGCCGGATGGCCACGTGGTCCTCAGCCGGACGGCTGTCTTTCACTTGGGTATCTACATTTCCGCAAAATGGACAACGCATGTCGCGTCCCCTCTTCTGTTCACTGCCTCGTTGTTGTGGGGTCTTTGCCCCACTTATCCACAGGCACTATAGGGCGAAGCCTAGAATTTGGGTAGATCAAATTTTAACCACGACATGTGGTAGCGACATTCATTTAGCGCAGCAAGGCCACAAGCTTGCGCAGATGCGGTCGGGTGCGATGTTCGAAAAGGTAAAGCCCTTGCCATGTGCCAAGGGTCATTCGCCCCGAAATGACAGGAATTGTGATACTTGTCGGCAGCAAGGCAGATTTGATATGGGCCGGCATATCGTCCGGCCCCTCATAGGTATGGGTCAAATAGGCCATGGTGGGGTCCGTCGTCGGCGGCACCAAGCGGTGAAAAAATGCGGCGAGATCGGTTTGGACCTCGGGGTCGGCGTTTTCCTGGATCACGAGGGAGGCGGAGGTGTGTTGGACCATCAGGGTCAACGCCGCCTCCATGGGCCCCTCCCCCGCGACCCAATGCGCCACATCTGCGGTGATCTCATACAGCCCCGGCCCATGTGTCGGGATTTCGAACAGGCGGTGGCTCATTCACATGTCTCCTGCCAGATGAAATCCTCAAAGTTCCAGCAATAGCCCGCCGCCCCATAGGCATCCGAAAAGCTGAACACGGCGTAATTGAGGCTGTCGGGGAGGCAGTCAAGCCGGGCGAGTTCGTCCTCGCCCTGTTCAACGATCAGCCCGGCGGACAGCTCATGATCCTCGCTCATCCGGTCCAGTGCGCCCCAAAGGCGATAGGTCACCGCACCGTTGTGCAGGCTCAAATCCTCCCAAATCGAGCGTCCGACACCGGGCCAAGGCGTGACATTGATCTGAGTGTAAGGGCGATGCAGAGCCAATTCTGGCGTCTGACCGGGACGACCAAAGCGGTAAGACACACCCGTCTCATCGGTTTCAAGCACCACCGTTTTGCCATTGGCAAAGGCGCATTGAAACAGCGGCTCCGCCTGTGCGACAGCGCCAAAAGGCACGGCGCTTAACACCAGAACACTCCATCCAATCGAAAACCGCGCCATCTTGGCCCCTCACATAAACCTGTTCGCGGCAAATCTAACGGCGCGGGCAGTGAATGAAAATGGGGCTGTCGCGCTATTGCGCCACGCAGGTCACCGTTGACCCCGCAGCACCCGATGTGAGCGAGGCACTGACGACCGTGGCGTCACGGACAGGAGCAAAAAACACCGCTTCAAGCGTTGCGACACAGCGATCGAGGTCTTCGGGCAGCACGGTGATGACAATGGTCTCAGGTGCGGCAAGGGTCTCAGGTTCGGCAAGGGCCTGCGTTTGCGCCGTCCCATCGGGCGTGGCAAGCGCGGCCCCTGCAAGGGTCAGGGTCATGGCAATCAAGGCTTTGATGGTCCAGGGCATGGCAGCTCTCCTGTGGATCTACACAGAGGAAACGCTTCAAAGGTTAATTCGGATTAAAAGCCGCCACAGCTTTCTGTGGATAACCAGATTTTAGTCCTCAGACGCCGCGAACTCATTCCGGGCAGCCACAATATCAGGCATGTTGTGCCCGGCCCAATCAATCATCGCATGCAGCGGCGTCAGGAAAGAGCGGCCAAGATCGGTCAGACTATAGGCGACGCTGGGCGGCTTGGTGTCAAACACCTCACGACGCACCAACCCGTCCCGTTCCAGATCGCGCAGGCTTTGCGTCAGCATCCGTTTGGAAATATCCGGCAAGGCCCGCCCCAGCGCATTGAACCGCTGCGCACCATTCTCCAGTTCCAGCAAAATCAGCGTCGTCCATTTGGCCGCCAGATGATCCAACACCTGCCGCACCGGGCAATTATTCGGGTCAAACCCGTCGGCTTTCCATTGCTCGATCCGGCTTTGGGTGCTGTCTCGCATTTGACGTGGTTCCCTCTGTGTGCCCTGGGACTGAAAAAGTGCCTCCTTTTCACGTCCGGTATAAGTCTCTAAGTGAGACCTATACTCATTTCCGCACTGAAAGGGAAGACACATGACAACCTATCTCGTCACCGGCGCCTCCGGCCAATTGGGCCACCGCGTCATCGACGCCCTCGCCACCCGTGTTGCCAAAAGTGACATCATCGCCTTGGTGCGCTCGGACAAAGCCGCAGAAGACTATGCCGCCAAAGGCATCGCCACCCGCTTTGGTGACTACACCGACACAACCGCGCTTGAGGCGGCCTTTGCCGGGGTGGATCGCCTGCTTTTGATCTCCTCCTCCGAAGTTGGCCAGCGCGCCGCCCAGCATGGCAATGTCATCGCAGCGGCCAAGGCGGCGGGCGTGTCCTTCATCGCCTACACCTCGATCCTGAATGCCCAAGACAGCACCATGGCGCTGGCCGAAGAACACAAAGCGACCGAGGATATGTTGGCCGCCTCGGGCATTGCCCACACGCTGTTGCGCAATGGTTGGTATTCCGAAAACATCACCATGACTCTGGGCCAAAATATTGAATTAGGGCAACATTTCGGGGCGGCTGGCGCGGGTAAACTCGCCACCGCCACGCGTCAGGATTACGCGGATGCGGCGGCTGTTGTCTTGGCCGGGGGCCATGACGGTGAGGTGTTGGAGCTTGCCGGGGACGAAGGCTACACGCTGGCGGACTATGCCGCGCTTGTCTCTGAGCTGTCCGGCAAAGCGGTCGCCTATACTGACATGCCAGAGGCGGCATTCACCGAAGCGCTCGTCGGCGCGGGCCTGCCCGCAGGGTTTGCCGCGATCTTGGCGGATTCGGACGCAAAGGCGGCTGAGGGCGCTTTGTTTGACGGTAGCAAAACGCTCTCAAAGCTGATCGGTCGCCCGACCGAGCCGATTGCCAAGACGATCAAAGCCGCGCTCTGATCCTGCACCTCAAGACCCTGACCGTCCGCGGTCGGGGTCACATCCGGGAATCGTCAAAAATCGTATCGCCCATCTGGTCGATAAAGATTTGCGCCTTGCGCAGACTTTCCTGACGCGCATCGTCGATGTCGCTCATGGTATCGGCCCGGATCATCATATGCGCGCGGGTCTCGCCGCCAAAATCCTTTTCGATCTTGGCCGCAATGCGATAACCGTTCTCGGCCTTCATCGGCTCAGGAAAGATGCGGTAGTCCGTGCCGTAAAGCTCAGGCTTTGCGGTGTTTTTTTGCGTGGCTGTGGGTTTTGGCGTGGCGTCGGGTTTTGACGCACCACCAAAGAGTTTCGAGAAAAGCGACATGCGGGCCTCCTGTTTGGGAGGTAGTTTGATGCCCCTGCCCCCGAAGTGCAAGCCGCGGATCGCCTGACCGGGGGCTGGCGATCCTAGGATAATATGGGGCAGTTTATGCCCGCCAAGCCGTTCGGACCTTTGTGCGAGTCAAAACGCTCACAAAATCGCCAGACCGCCGGACGGTCAGGCGATGCGCGGCGGCCTGCGGCCTTGTTCCGCGTTCATGATCATTTAATCCAGCTTCTTAAGTGCAGCATTAATTGCATCTATCGCCACGGCACCTTCACCTTCGGGACTGCCTGCGTCTTCAATATTTCCCTCAAATAAAATAAGGGAATTATGCGCGATAAAGACGCAAAAGCTAGAAAAATAAAAGGCGCTCCAAAGAGCGCCTTTTAATCTTACTGATCCAAGAACGACCGCAGTTTGCGCGAGCGGCTTGGGTGTTTCAGCTTCCTGAGCGCCTTCGCTTCGATCTGACGGATGCGTTCGCGGGTGACCGAGAACTGTTGTCCGACTTCTTCGAGCGTGTGGTCCGTGTTCATACCGATGCCAAAACGCATCCGCAGGACGCGTTCTTCGCGCGGGGTGAGCGAGGCCAAGACGCGGGTTGTGGTCTCTTTCAGGTTTTCTTGAATGGCCGCGTCCAGTGGCAGGATCGCGTTTTTGTCCTCGATGAAGTCGCCGAGTTGGCTGTCTTCCTCGTCGCCAATCGGGGTTTCCAAAGAGATCGGCTCTTTGGCGATTTTCATCACTTTGCGGACTTTTTCCAAAGGCATTTGCAGCTTTTCTGCCAATTCCTCAGGCGTCGGTTCGCGGCCGATTTCGTGCAACATCTGACGCCCGGTGCGCACGAGTTTGTTGATCGTTTCGATCATGTGCACCGGGATACGGATGGTGCGGGCCTGATCCGCGATCGAGCGGGTGATCGCCTGACGAATCCACCACGTCGCATAGGTGGAGAATTTATAGCCGCGACGATACTCAAATTTATCGACGGCTTTCATCAGGCCGATGTTGCCTTCCTGAATGAGATCAAGGAATTGCAGCCCGCGGTTGGTGTATTTTTTCGCGATCGAAATCACCAGACGCAGGTTGGCCTCGACCATTTCTTTCTTGGCCTGACGGGCCTCTTTTTCGCCCTTTTGTACCTGTTGCACGATGCGGCGGAATTCAGAAATATCCACACCAACGTACTGACCGACCATGGCCATTTCGGAGCGCAGTTCTTCGACTTTCGGCGTGTGGCGTTCAACAAACATCTGCCAGCCACGCCCAGCCTTTTCGGCCATGCGGTCCAACCAAGACGGGTCCAACTCATAGCCGCGATATTCGTCGATGAACTCTTTGCGGTTGATCCGCGCCTGATCGGCGAGTTTCACCATATTCGAGTCAATCGCCATAACGCGTTTGTTGATGCCGTAAAGCTGGTCAATCAGGGCTTCGATCCGGTTGTTGTGCAGGTGAAGCGAGTTCACCAAAACCACGATCTCGGAGCGCAGTTTTTGATAGATCGCTTCCTCATTGTCCGAGAAACTGTTGTCCTCGTTCAACGTCGCAGACATCCGCAAATCCTGCATCTCGGACAGATTGGCGAAGTCTTCGGAAATGCGCGCGAGGGTCTCAAGCACCTGCGGTTTCAGCGCCGCTTCCATCGCCGCCAAAGACATGTTGGCCTGTTCGTCGTCGTCCTCATCGTCGTCATCCGCAGAAATCGGATTGCCATCGGCGTCGTATTCCTGCGCCTTCTCTTTGCTTTCATCCTCTGAGGAGGTGCTGCTCGTGGCCAGACCGCCGACAACGCTTTCTTCGTCATCGCCATCCACACCGGTGCCAAACGTGGCCTCAAGGTCGATCACATCGCGCAAAAGAATGTCTTCGGACAAAAGTTCGTCGTGCCAGATGGTGATCGCCTGAAAGGTCAGCGGGCTTTCGCACAGCCCCAAGATCATCGTGTTGCGACCGGCCTCGATGCGCTTGGCAATCGCGATCTCGCCTTCGCGCGACAGCAATTCGACAGAGCCCATTTCGCGCAGATACATCCGCACCGGGTCGTCGGTGCGATCCAGTTTCTCGGTCTCAGACGCCGCCATGGCGACATCGCGCGAGCCCGTGGCCTGAACCAAAGCACCGCCCTTGGCGTCGCCTGCGTCTTCGTCCTCGACCTCTTCATCTTCGATAATATTGATGCCCATCTCTGAGAGCATCGACATCACATCTTCGATCTGTTCAGAACTCACCTGTTCCGGCGGCAACACTTTGTTGAGCTGGTCGTAGGTGATGTAGCCCTTTTCACGAGCCTCAGAGATCATCTTTTTGACCGAGGTCTGGCTTACATCCAGCATGCCATCCTGATCTTGATCTTCGGTCTTGGCGTCGTCGTTGTCCTTAGCGGCCATACGGCACTCCCCTTCACGTCACTGTTGGGCCCCATCAGACGCATCGGATAGGCCCGACGCCCCTGTGGTTGACCCGCGAATCATCCCTGTCCCGAGGGCTGATCTTCGGATGAAACGAATCATGTCATGCGATTCGCCGATTCGCTACCCGAATACCCATATTTCCTTAACCATTCCTGCACCAGAGGCCACCGAACGCCGCCGCCCTCTCGCGCAACAGATAGTGCACAGTTGCCGCAATTCACCTCTCACACATCTATGAACGCCTCAACGCGTTCATTTTTGCGGATTGATCTTAGACAAAAGCGCATGAAACGCCTCGCGTTCACTGCGCGACAAGGCCAACCCATTGTCAGCCACATCAAACTCGGTGCGGTCCTCCGCCTCCGCCTTGGTCGCCCGATTGCGCGCCTCGGCGGCCTGTCGCAACCGCCAGGTTAATTTTTCATCATCCGCCGCCAAAAGCGCCTCGACCCCTTCGTCCAACTCGGCCCGATAGCCGCGCCTGGCTTTGAGCTTGGTCAATTCTTCGGTCAGGCACATCTGCGCCGTGTCCGCATCGGGGCGGCGCACGGGCGGTGCGATTTGAACATGGGGATGCGACATCAAGCGATCAAGGGTCTCTTGTCCAATCATGGCGATCACATTTTGCCGCAGAGCCGCTGCGTCTGTCTCCTCGGCATGGGTCAGGATGGCATGGAGCAACGCGCCATGTTCCTCAGTGCGGGTCTGAAGCCCTTCCAATTGCGGCAAGAACTGCAAAGCCAGACCGGGGTTGCTGATCAACACGGCCAACACCACCGCTTCGCGCATCAAATCGGCGTTGTTGTCATCGCCTGAGACGATCATCGAGGCCTTAAGCCCTGCGGTGGGGACCGCGGCAATCTGATAGCGGCCCTGCCCGCCCGGTCCGGGCACCCAAGCGCGTCTTGGCGCGCCGTTGCCCGCGCCATTGCCGCCCCCGCCACGCGCCCCACCATTGCCCGATCTTTGCGGACGGAACAGTTGAAAGCGCATTTCTTTGAGGATTTCACCGTAATGGCCTTTGATCGACGCATCGGTGATCGGCCTAATCGCATCGCGCAGCGCCTTGTCCAACGTGGCGCGCCGTTCCGGGCTGTCGAACACTTTGCCCTCGGTCTCACGCCGCCACAACAGCGTGACCATCGGCACCGCCGCGTCCAACACCTCCTGCATCGCGCCCGCGCCTTTGGTCTTGATCAAATCGTCGGGGTCCTGGCCCTCGGGCAGGATTGCAAAGCGCAGCGATTGCCCGGCCTGAAGCAGCGGCATCGCCAGATCAATTACCCGGTAAGCGGCGCGCAATCCGGCTGTGTCGCCATCCAGCGCAATCACCGGCTCCGGTGACATCCGCCACATCAGGTGCAATTGTCGCTCGGTGATCGCCGTGCCCAGTGGCGCGACCGTGGCCTCAAACCCGGCCTCCGAGAGCGCGATCACATCCATATAGCCTTCGGAGACGACCAAGGTCTGACCTTTGCCACAGGCGGCACGCGCCGGGCCGTTGTTGTACAGGGCCGCGCCCTTATCAAACAGCAACCGCTCCGGGCCGTTGAGGTATTTTGCCCGCGCATTCGGGTCCATCGCGCGGCCACCAAAGGAAATCAGCCGCCCCCGGCCATCGCGGATTGGAAACACGATCCGGTCGCGGAAAAAATCATAAGGCTCGCGGCCATCGTCAGGCTTGGCGGCAACCCCGGCCTCAATCGCCAGTTCTGCCGAGATGCCCTGATCCTTGAGCGCGCGCAAAAGCGCGTTGCCGTTGGGAGCAAAGCCGATCTCAAAACGATCGCGGGTCTCGGGCAACATCCCGCGCTTGTCCAGATAGGCCCGCGCCTCGGCCCCGCCCGATTGTTGCAACTGAAGCCGGAAAAACCGGTTCGCCGCCTCGTTCACCTCGGCCAGTTCGCTGCGTTTATCAGATTGCTGTTGCGCCCTTGGATCACGCTCGGGCATCGGCATCCCGGCCTCTCGCGCCAAAATCTCGATCGCTTCCATGAAGGAGACGTTCTCCGTCTCGCGCACGAATGTGATTGCGTCGCCTTTGGCGTGGCAACCGAAGCAGTAGTAAAACCCTTGTTTGTCATCGACATGAAAGGAGGCGGATTTTTCGGTGTGAAACGGGCATGGCGCCCACATGTCGCCTTTACCGGCGTTGGATTTGCGCGCATCCCACATGACTTTTCGCCCGACCACATCGGTCAGTGACAGGCGGGTGCGCAGTTCATCCAAGAATCCGGGTGGCAATGACATGGGGGGCAGTATCCTCCGTCCTGCGACCAAGGTCCAGAGGGGCCGCGCATCAAGGGGATATGTCTGCGGCTCACCCGCAGGCCTGCGCTTTGACTTTCACCGTTCCCGGCGGCCAAAAGACCCATTTCCCCGCCAAAAGCTCCGCACAGACTTAACTCCGCCTTAACAACGATGAATCACTTTGTGACAAAATGGTGCGCCAAATATGGCGCTTCCAAGGCAGATTGTGGCAAAATCTTGACCACCCCCTCCGTCAGCCCTGAAAATCTCGCCCCAAAGCGCTTTGAAAGCCTGCATTTATGACCTTATCAGGGCAAAGCATTCCTCTATTTACTTTAAATCAATGGCGGATCAACATGCTCTGGATAGGGATTGAACAAAGCACGGAAAATTCCGGCCTTTCGCTATCAAACTGGGAAATGGGGGCACCGCTTTGATGAAAAGATGGTGTCATGTTAGGTATTTTTCGCGGCGATGAAATCGTCGTAGACTTGGTGAACACACAACGGGCTTCTGGCTTGGCGCAAAATGACGCCGCACGGGAGCTGCGTGGCAAAAAAGTCCTTTCTTCGCTGCGGCGTAAGGGACATCGTGGGAGCTTGCTCTCACATCTGCGTTTGCCCCACCCTACCCTCTATGCCAAAGAGGAACAGGGGTCATTGGCTGTGTTCGGCCTGTTCACCTTTGTCATCGTGATGATTCTGGCCGGTATTGGCGTCGATATCATTCGTCATGAAACTCTGCGGACCGAACTTCAAAACACCCTTGATCGTGCTGTGCTGGCGGCCGCCAACCTTGAAAACAGTTTTGACCCCAAAGTCGTGGTCGAAGACTATTTCGCCAAGGCCGGCCTGTCGCAATATCTGACCAACGTCAAAACCGAAGTGTCCGGCCAAGGCCGCCGCGTGACCGCAACCGTGTCCGCAGACATTCCGACCTATTTCATGAAATTCGCCGCCGTCGACACTCTGTCATTGGCAAGCCATGGTGCCGCCGAGCAAGGCTTGGCCAATCTCGAAATCTCGCTTGTGCTTGACGTGTCGAATTCAATGAACAGCTCGAACCGGATTGGCAACCTGTCCATTGCGGGACAGGAGTTTGCCCAGACCATTTTCGACAATTCCGCGCCTGATGCCGTCTCCATGTCGGTGGTGCCCTATTCCACGCAGGTGAACGCGGGCCCGACCATTCTGTCGGAATTCAACGTCACAGATGCGCATAGCAATTCCTATTGCCTGAACTTCACCTCAAGCGATTTTGAAACCACGAACATCGAACCCAAAGACTATGCCGGGGCCAAATATTACCAACAAACACTGGCGTTTGACCCGTGGTATTACAATGACTTCAACCAAGGCACCATCCTGGAGGTCTGCGATCCGCATAGCTACAATCGGATTTTGCCATTCTCGAATTCACTGTCCGAGGTTCAGAGCAAAATCTCCAACCTGCGCGCCGACGGCAACACGTCTATTGATGTGGGTGTGAAATGGGGGGCGGCGTTGCTTGACACGTCCGCAGCCCCGCTGACCGGGGCCCTCATCGCGTCGGGAGAAGTGTCCTCCTCCATGGCGGGCCGCCCGGCTGTGGCCTCTGCATCGACCCTCAAAGTGATGGTGGTGATGACCGACGGTGTGAACACCACGCAATATTACATGCCCTCAAGCTACCGCTCCGGCAATTCGGATATCTATCTTGCCCCCGACGGCAGGGTCTCTTTCCAAGTCAACAAAAGAACATGCAGCTATTATTACTGCTGGTACGAAACCAAATGGTATGAACCGCAAAGCCGCAATTACTACAGCTCGGTCTATGGCGGCTCAAACGCCACGCCCCTGACCTGGCCCGAAGTGTGGCAGCGCTTCACGGTCGAAAGCCACGCCTATGCCCGCTACTATGGCTCCGGCAGCTCAAATGACTATTACTTCTGGACCGGAGCCACCCGCACGGGCGTGAGCGGCACAACCAAAAACGAGCGCCTGAACGATATTTGCACGGCCGCCAAAAACAACGGCGTTCTGATCTTTACCATCGGGTTTGAAGCCCCAAACGACGCCGAACAAGTGCTGATCTCCTGTGCTTCTTCTCCTGCGCATTACTATGATGTGGATGGTTTGGAAATCTCGGACGCTTTCGCCGCCATCGCCACGAAAGTGACAGAGCTGAGGTTGGTCGAATGAATATTCTCTGCGCCCTCAGACAGCTGTCGCGCCGCTATCGTCGCGGCGAGACTGGCAGTTCGACAATCGAATTTGTCATCGTGTTTCCGGTCTTCGCGTTCATGATGATGGGCAGCTATGAGATTGGCTATTATACGGTCTCCGCCTCCATGCTGGACCGTGGTCTCGATCTGGCTGTGCGCGATGTGCGCCTGGGCACCGCCTCCAATGTCACGTTGCCTTCGCTTAAAACCGCCGTCTGCACCTATGCCCGCTATGTGCGCAACTGCGAAGAAAACCTGCACATCGCCCTCGAACCCGTGGATGCAAACAATTTCGTGCGCCCTGCCAATATCGCGGAGTGCATTGACCGGAGCCAAAACATCGCCCCCGCCACCACCTTTACCGATGGGGGCGAGAATGAACTGATGCTCGTGCGCGCTTGCGTGATTGTCGATCCGATTTTCCCGACCACTTGGCTTGGGGCCACTTTGGAAGGCACTCCGGGCTCTGGCTATGCGATGGTGTCCACCGCAGGCTTTGTCAACGAACCCAACACCTGATCGGAATGCTCATGACCTCTCTGCGCGCCCCTTTGCTGTCTCTTGCCCGTCGCTACCAGCGCGAGGACCAAGGCACATGGTCCGTCGAAGCCGTCATCATGGCACCGTTGATCATGTTCTCTTTGGTGTTTTGTTATACGTTCTTTACTGCGTTTCAGGCCAAATCCGAGGCCAACAAAGCCAATTACACGATCTCCGATTATCTCTCGCGGCAAACCGACCCGGTCACCCCGGCCTTTCTCAACGGGACCGCAGATCTCTATCGTTTCCTCAACAATTCCGGCGACATCGACATGCGCGTCTCCGAGGTCAAGTTTTCGCTCGATAGCAATGGCAACGGGTCTTACAGTCTCGTGTGGTCCTATGCCGTGGGGAATTTCTCGCCATTGACCACAAACAGCCTGTCCGATGTCGAAAACCGTTTGCCGCTTTTGGCCAATGGCGAAGAGGTGCTTTTGGTCGAAACCGTCCGCACCTGGTCACCACTGTTTGATGTGGGACTCGCGGAACTGACCTTTGCCGACACCGTCACAACCAAACCCCGATTTGCAACACAGGTTTTGTTTGATGACGGGTCTACCTCCTCCGGGTCATCGAACACGGACACCACGGACGATCCCAACATGGACCAAGGCAGCGGCGGTCGCACATATAACAGATATTACTGATCGCTTATTGCTGATCGCTCAGAAACCTTCTGCGGCATTCCCCGCAGCCTTCCCCGCATTTCACATGGGGGGGAAGGGCACAGGGCACGGCCGATCATTCGATGCGGCCAGCGCCTGAAAGACGTGCCGCAATCACATCGGCCATCGCTTTGCCCTGCCCAGCGGGTGTCACACCTCCGACACCGATCCGATGCCCCAAACGCCACCACAGACCCGGCACCCAAGCGCGCGGGTATTTGGGCCGGTCCTGCCCGGTTTTCAATCGGATCATGAAACCGTTCGAGGGCTTGAACGCAAAGGTGCCGCGCTCGACGGCGGAAATATCGTCCAACCGGCACAAAACCCGCCCGCCCTGCTCAATCAAAGCCTCTTCGGTCAAAACCAGACCCCGCCCGGTCGCCCGCCACACCAGCCAGGCAAAGGCAAAGGCCAGCACAGCCATTGCCAAAAGCAAGGCGATCCACCCCATCCCAACCGCCTCGGGCCGCGTCGCGATCCAGACAAGCAAGGCCCCCAATGCGGCCAGCATCATTGCGGCACTGGCGCGTCGGGCGGGTGAGGGCGTGAGGGTAAAATCGGACATTTGGGGTGCTCCTGTTGGGGCTTTATGGGGCTTTGGCGCGCATTCTCATCACCAGCGCCGCGCCAGAATCGCGCCGTCAAACGCTGTACAAGCTTGCGATGCCTTGCGATGCAATGTGATGCAATGGGCCTTTTGCCATTCACCTGTGCCTCAGGTTCATTGCAAAAGGCTTTAGCGCAAAAGCCGCGCAACGCAAAGCCATCTTGTTCCGAAGCGCCGCAACGCGTAAAGCAAACCAAGTTTTTCTTGCGGACGGACCCTGCCAATCATGTTGCGCCATCGCCCCTTTCGCTGTTTTTATCTGGCCTTGCCTCTCACGGCTGCGCTTGCGGGCCTCTCTGGCTGCGCCGATCGTCCGGACCTGTCGGGCCGTGTGGCCCCGGTCGATACGACCCTGCCTTGGCCAAACCTGTTGAGCTCACCGATGATCAGTGCCACCACCCCCGCAGACGAGGCCGGCACAGAGGCCGCCACGGCTTTGGCGGGAAGGGCCGCGGCTCTGGCGGCGCGGGGACGTACCTTGTCAAAGACCCCGGTCCTGACACAGGCCGAACGCGCCCGCCTGATGGCCGCTCTCGCCCGCGCAAGCGCCCCCTCTTAACCGCCCCTACGCGGTGTGTCGGCACCTGTTCTGCCATTCTGCAAAGCCCATGGCGCGGCGACCGCCATCACAGTTGCACCTCAGGTCATTCACCGCTATCAGAGCGCACATATTCTTTTGTGATGCGGAGCCTCCCATGCCGAAAACCCCTTCTGAAACCGCCCCCTTGCGCCTCGGGATTGCGGGTCTCGGCACCGTTGGCGTTGGCGTGATCAAAATCATCCAGCGCAAAGCCAATCTTTTGGCCCAACGCACCGGTCGCCCCATCGTTGTCACCGCCGTCTGCGCCCGTTCGCGCGACAAGGATCGCGGCGTCGACATGTCCCATTACGCCTGGGAAGACGATCCGGTCGCGCTTGCCCTGCGCGATGATGTGGATGTGTTTGTCGAACTCATGGGCGGCTCCGATGGCCCCGCCAAGGCCGCAACCGAGGCCGCTTTGGCCGCCGGCAAAGACGTGGTCACCGCCAACAAAGCCATGCTCGCGCTCTACGGCCAAGACCTTGCCCTGCGCGCCGAATCCAAGGGCGCGGTGCTGCGCTTTGAGGCGGCAGTCGCGGGCGGCATTCCGGTGATCAAGGCCTTGACCGAAGGCCTTGCGGGCAACCGCATCGAACGCATCGTTGGCGTGATGAACGGCACCTGCAATTACATCCTGACGCGGATGGAAAACGAAGGCCTGTCCTATGACGAGGTCTTCGCCGCCGCCAAGGCGCTTGGCTATCTCGAAGCCGATCCGACGCTTGACGTGGGCGGCATTGACGCCGGTCACAAGCTCGCGTTGCTGGCCTCCATTGGCTTTGGCACACAGGTCGATTTTGAAAACATGGTGCTTGAGGGCATCGAACGCATCACCATCGAAGACATCCACCACGCCGCTGATATGGGCTTTCGCATCAAACTTTTGGGCGTGGCCCAGATGACCGGGCGCGGCCTTGAACAGCGCATGACGCCATGCCTTGTCCCCGCCACCTCGCCTTTGGGTCAGTTGGAAAACGCCACCAATATGGTGGTGCTTGAGGGCGATGAGGTCGGTCAGATCGTGCTGCGCGGCGCGGGCGCGGGCATGGGCCCCACCGCCTCTGCCGTCATGTCCGATGTGATCGACATTGCGCGCGGTGTACGCATCCCGACCTTTGGCGTCCCTGCCGATGTGTTGGAAAAATCCACGCCTGCCGTCGCCGCAACCCCTGCGCCCTATTACTTGCGCATGTCCTTGCTCGACAAACCCGGCGCTTTGGCCAAAATCGCCGCCGCCTTGGGCGATGCGGGTGTCTCCATCGACCGGATGCGCCAATATGGCCAGGAGGCCAATCCCGAGGTCGCGCCGGTGCTGATCGTCACCGATGCCACGTCGCGCAAATCCTTGGACGTGGCGCTGGACGGCATGTCGCAAACCGGCGTTTTGGCCTCTGAACCGGTCGCGATCCGTATTGAAACGGTCTGATCCATGGCGATCTGACAGGTCTTGAACAGCCCTGTCGACCTTTACTGCGAACGGCTTGGCCCATCTTTTTTGGGCCGAGCCGTTGAATACCCTCTCCAACCTCCAGCCCAGCCAACACCGCCGCCCCGCCAGCGTGTGCGATCGGACACCGACGCCTATCTGAGCGGCGATTGCAGCAAGTTGACGTAATTTTGTTACGTCTCGCCAATAAGTTAGCGCAAACAACGCCCTGTTAGCGCACACAGATGCGCGCCCGCCTTGCCCCGCCGATGAACATATGGTCATGAGGGGGAGACCCTCCAATCCGTCCGTCGAAAAAGGACCATCCCATGTCAAAACCCATCGCTTTTTATGACCGCATGCTGTCGCTCGGTCTCGCCCGCGTCGCCGAACAGGCCGCCCTCGCCTCCGCCGATTTCGTTGGCAACGGTGACGAAAAAGCCGCCGACCAAGCCGCTGTGAACGCCATGCGCGAACAGCTCAACTCCCTCGACATCAAAGGCGTTGTGGTGATCGGCGAAGGCGAACGCGACGAAGCGCCAATGCTCTACATCGGCGAAGAGGTTGGCACCGGCGAAGGCCCCGCCGTGGACATCGCGTTGGACCCGCTCGAAGGCACGACATTGACCGCCAAAGACATGCCGAACGCGCTCACCGTGATCGCCATGGCCCCGCGCGGCACCTTGTTGCATGCACCGGATGTGTACATGGACAAACTGGCGATTGGGCCGGGCTACGCGAAAGACGTGATCAGCCTTGCCATGTCCCCGACCGAACGCGTTGAAGCGCTGGCCAAGGCCAAAGGCGTGCGTCCGAACCAGATCAACCTCTGTGTGCTTGAACGTCCCCGCCACGAAGACCTGATCGCCGAGCTGCGCGCCACGGGCGCGTCGATCCGCCTGATCACCGATGGCGATGTCGCCGGTGTCATTCACTGTGCCGAGGCCAAAACCGGCATCGACATGTATATGGGGTCCGGCGGCGCACCCGAGGGTGTTTTGGCGGCTTCTGCGTTGAAATGCATGGGCGGTCAGATGTGGGGCCAGCTTTTGTTCCGCAACGACGACGAACGCGGCCGCGCCACCAAAGCCGGCATCACCGATTTCGACAAAATCTATTCGCGTGACGAATTGGTCACCGGCGATGTGATCTTTGCTGCCACCGGCGTGACCGATGGCTCCATCGTGTCGGGCATCAAACGCGAGCCGGGCTATCTGACCACGGAAACCATCCTGATGCGGTCCAAAACCGGCTCCGTGCGCCATATGACCTACCGCAACCCGATCTCGAACGCGCACCAGCTCTAAGAACGCGCCTGCTTTAAGAACACACCTGGGCCTCGCTCGCAGATGTCTCAGAAAGGCGGCTCTTTTGGGGCCGCCTTTTGCGTGTGCCCGGCCGCTAGTATTTGCAACTGACCCAGCCATGGGCGATAAGCTCAGCCATGAGCGATTTTTTGGATGTCACCGCCTCTTTGACCGCCCGCCGCTGGGTTGGCCCCACCGATGATCTGATGCGTCAGGCGGAGGCCTTGGCCCAGCACACCGGCTTGCCCGTTGCCCTGTGCCAAACTCTGGCGCGCAGAGGCGTGTCGGCAGAGGAGGCGGAGCGGTTTTTGGACCCGAAGCTCAAGGACCTTCTGCCTGATCCTTTGACATTGAAAGACATGGGCCAAGCCGCCGCGCGGTTTTTGGCGGCGCTGAAAGCGCGCGAACGCATCGCGGTGTTTGCCGATTATGACGTCGATGGCGGCACCTCGGCGGCGCTGTTGTTGACGTGGTTGCGTGACATGGGGCACCACGCCACGCTGTATATTCCCGACCGGATTGATGAGGGCTATGGCCCCAATGAGCCGGCCATGGCGACACTGGCACAGGATCACGATCTGATTGTGTGTGTCGATTGCGGCACGCTCTCTCACGGCCCGATTGCGGCAGCCAAAGGCGCGGATGTGATCGTTTTGGATCACCATTTGGGCGGCGAGACCTTGCCCGACTGCGTCGCCGTGGTGAACCCGAACCGCCAGGACGAGAGCGGCGATCTTGCCCATCTCTGTGCCGCCTCCGTGGTGTTTTTGATGCTGGTCGAGGTCAACCGATTGATGCGCGCCGAGGGGCAAAAAGGCCCCGATTTGATGGCGGCGCTCGATTTGGTGGCGCTGGCCACGGTCGCCGATGTCGCGCCGCTCATTGGCGTGAACCGCGCGCTGGTGCGGCAAGGGCTTAAGGTCATGGCCGGGCGGCATCGTATCGGGTTGCGCGCGCTCGCCGATGTGGCCCGGATGGACACCGCGCCGACCTCCTATTCGCTTGGTTTTCTGTTGGGACCTCGGATCAACGCGGGGGGGCGGATTGGGGCTGCGGATTTGGGCGCGCGGCTTTTGGCAACCCAAGACCCGATTGAGGCACAGGCGCTGGCCGAACGGCTGGATCAGCTCAACACCGAACGGCGCGAGATTGAAAACGCCGTGCGCGAGGCGGCGATTGCGCAGGCTGAGGCACGCGGACTTGATGGTCCGCTGGTCTGGGCTGCGGGCGAGGGCTGGCATCCTGGTGTGGTCGGCATCGTCGCCTCCCGCCTGAAAGAATCGTCCAACCGCCCCGCCATTGTCATCGGCTTTGACGGCGATGAGGGCAAAGGCTCTGGCCGCTCGATCTCGGGTGTCGATCTGGGCGCGTCGATCCAAAAACTGGCCGCAGAGGGGCTTTTGGTCAAAGGCGGCGGGCATAAAATGGCGGCGGGTCTGACCGTGATGCGGGACAAATTGGAACCCGCGATGGCGCGCCTGTCCGAATTGCTTGCCAAACAGGGCGCGGGCGACGGCGGGCCGGCGGATTTGAAACTCGACGGGATGCTCATGCCCGGTGCCGCCACGATTGACCTGATCACCCGACTTGAGGCCGCAGGGCCGTTCGGCGCCGCCGCCCCTGCCCCGCGCTTTGCCTTTCCGTCCTGTGCGATCCATTTCGCCCGACGTATCGGCGAAAGCCACCTGAAAATCAGCTTTTCCGACGGGCTGGGTCCGCGTTTGGAGGCGATTTGTTTCGGTGCCTATGATGGCCCTCTGGGTCCGGCGCTTGAATCGCATGGGGGCGCGCGTTTCCACTTGGCCGGACGGCTTGAAATCAACACTTGGGGCGGGCGACAGTCGGTGCAATTGCGCCTTGAGGACGCGGCCCGAGCGTGAACGCCCGCGTGATGCATCCTCTCTGTCACCAAGTTGTAAGATTCTGCCGCCAATGCGCAAAATTCCTCTTGCACCCACGCGGCTGCCCGTCTAAACACCCGCTCACACCAAGCGCGGTCCATTCGTCTATCGGTTAGGACGCCAGGTTTTCAACCTGGAAAGAGGGGTTCGATTCCCCTATGGACTGCCACTTTGTTCCCCAATACATTGTTATTCATTAGCTTTCCCCTGCTTCCTGTCCAACTCGTCGGATAGGTTGGACACTTTTCCTGCGCTCAGCTTCGCAAATCCGCTGTCGGCGAGACGCGCCCGGTTGGCTTTCTTGGTGTAGACCGCCGCCTGCGTCGTGTCGGAGTGCGCAAGGTAAGACGCGATCTCCCATTCCGACGCCCCGGCGTCTGCAAGTCTGGTGGCCCCGGCCTTCCGCAGGCCGTGCAGCGACCCCGGAACACCGGCCTCGGCGCACCTGGCGCGGAACCAGTTGCCCAGCGATGCGACGGCATAGGGCTTGTCGCTCTTGTCCTGCGTGACAAACAGCAGCCGGTCTTTGGGGACGTGGCGCAGCTCCTCGGCCAGTTCGGGCAGGATTGGCATGTCAGCCGCAACAGCGGTCTTGTGCCTGCGATAGGCGATCCGGCCCGCTTTGACGTGCTGGCGACCGACGCGGGCGAGGTCTTGCCGCGCCATGCCGGTGTTTAGGGCCAGCAGCATCACCAGTCGGGCCTTAGTGGTCGGGCCGTGCCGATCAAGGAAGCGGTTCACCTCGTCGTCTGTCCATGTGTGGAAGCCATCCGGGTTCGTTTTCATCCGTTCGGCATGGCGCGCCGGATTCGGGCCGGTATAGCCGACTTTCTTGGCCGCGAAGTTGAACAGCATGGACATGTTCTTCTTAACTGTGTTCTTAGCGGACGGGCCGTCCTTTTTCGACATGAGGGCTTCGACGTGCCGGACTTCCAGCCGCTCGAATTGATACTTGCCCGCCTCTTTGCGCAACCAATCCAGCTCAAGCCGAATCGACCGCTTACGGCTATCAGAAAGGTCCTGAAACCGCAGGCTGCGCAAGTATTGCTCGATCAGCCATGCGAGGGTGCCCGGAAGGGCCGTCGATGCGTTCGAGGGCTTGGAACCGGCAAGCGCAGCCTCATATGCCGCCAGAAAGTCCGCCGAGCCGTAGGGGCCGGGAAGGTTGATGCGGAAGTCACCGCGCTCAAATTTCCAGTAGATGCGCCCCTTGACCACGTTCTTGCGAACGCCGGGATATGGGTTCTTGCGCCGCGTCATCGCAGCAGCTCGTCAGGATCGGGGCCGATGGCGTTTGTATCTGTTGCGCTTGCAAATATCTCGTGTGATCCGTCCGGGCGAACCACGATGCGCCAACCACTGACGCCAGCAGCTTGAAGACCCTTGGCGTACCGGGTCAAATCAGATTGCTTGAGAAGGGCGGGGCGGGGTGCCATCACTATGCCCCCTCGGCCAAACGGATCGCGGGACGTGGCAAACGGTCGATCACCATTTGCGCCAACGCCCCCAGACAAAAGAGCATGACCGGGCCTTGAACGTATGCTTCGCCGTATTGGATATTTCCGAAAAAGCTGTCGTCGGTATCCTCATCATCGTGGAAGAATTCCAGCGAACCGTCTGCCCAGATGACAAGCCAGTTCGGATGCTTCATGCCCGAGATACCGGCAAGCTGCTCAGCCGCTTTGATCATGATATCTAGGCTGCGCACCTCCTCAAGCATGTCAACGCGAAACTTATCCCCGAGCTGGGCCTTGAAATGGGAAACCTCGTGATCGGAGATTTCGCCAAGCTCGGCCTTGGCCTTCTCCCGCACGGCATCCGAAAACGCTTTCGGGCTCCAAATCGTGCTTTGAAAGATGGCGCGGGCCGCATGTCCCGCAAACTCTTTAGCCGCTTCGGGCGTGGTGCCGCGCGAAACCAACATGCCCATCACGAACATGACCAGCATATCGGCCAAGTTGTAACGTGCATGGCCTTCCTGCCGGGGCAGATGTCCCGCCCGACGCCAGTTGCGAACGGTCGCCTGCTTGACAGCGGTGATCGTCTCTGCCTCGCCGGGCGTGTATGTTTCCAGTTCCAGTTTCATCGCGCACACCTCATACCGTGTATCATTACGCGAAGTTATAATTTGTGTCAAGCAACACATTCGATCAGGTGACCGGATAGCCATCAAGGCCGGTGCAGGCATTCCAGAGCGCTATGACGGCCCGGCAGTCATTGGTCTGGGCCTGCTGTGCAAATTCGTCAGAGTCGGTGGCGCCCGGACAAACATAGACCCACGCCAGCGCCGCCAGTGCGCCGATACCTTCCAGCGACGTGGGCTTGAGGGTCAGCATAGCTTGTTCGGCGGCATTTTCACGCTCTTGCGCGGCAAGTGATCGTGGATCATCAAAATTGCCGTTGCCATCCAAGTCAGCAAGCGCGCGCCATTCCCGACGGGCTGCCAACCATTCATGATAGATCGGCACTATGGGGTCCGGCTGATCGGCCTGTGCAGCGGGAGGCATCGCCAGCGCCACGCCCGAGGCGGGCAGCGCGGTCAATAGGGTGCGGCGGGACATGGTGGGGCTGTTCGCGCAAACGCGGTTTTCGGTCATCAGATACCCTTTCTTTGGTGCATAGGTGATATGACACCACTTTGGTGCAACACCAATTTAGTGTCAACACTATTTTGGTGGCATGTTGTCAGCGCTCTGCTATTATATCCTTATGGCAAAGCAAGACGACTGGACACGAATAACCCTGCGCCTTCCGCGCGACCTTCACGCCCGCATTACTGCGGCGGTGGGTGCCGCTTCTCTGAATGCAACAATCGTTACTTCCCTTGAAGAACGATTCCCTGTTTCCGCCGAAGATAAGCTCAAGGCGCTCTTGGAAGAATACGATCATGCTATGAATGAGGATAACCCTAACAAGGAAAATCTGCGCCAACTCTATGACTGGGGCGTGCAAATCCTTGAGCGCGGTTTACGGACAGAGAAGCAGAAAAAACATCTTCAACGCCTGCCGCAGCACCGAAAGAAAGTTGGAGAAGAGAAAGATGATTGAGGTCGGAAAGAATTACACGCTGGTCATGCTTGAGTTGACCAACGCGGGCTATAGCAAGGGGTCCATCGACGTGACCGTCACGGGCCGGGAAGGCAACCTGATCGAGGTGAACGGATGCGAGGTCATCAACACCGCATCCCCCCTGTTTCATTCCCTGATTGACGCCGAGGGCGAGAAAGCGCACTTCGCCAAGCTGGAAGCCGACTTCGAGGCCAGCTTGTCGGGCGACTGATCGTCTTACCGCTCCGAATCAAACGCGCGCGCCACGCCTGCGAGTCTATAGCAGGCTGCGCGCTGTCGGGGTTGTTACGGCACTCTCCGACTAATCCGTGACACTTTAGGTCTGAACAGGCCGGACAAAGGACCTGAGACCCAAGGCGTATCCTGCCTTATCTCTCCCAATCCACCATGCGCATCGCGCCGGACACGTCGCCGGGCGGGATGCCTGCTTCTTTTGCCTCGGCCAGCGTCTTGATGATCGCCGAGAGGGCACGGGCACGTCCGCCAGCGTCGAAGGCTTGCAAGGGCCTGATCGTGTCAATCGTCACCTCGGCCCCGAGCTTGGCCGTCGCCTCATCCGCCAGCATCGCGGCGATGGGCTGCAAGGTCCAGATTGCGAGTTGGCGTTGTGCCTCTCGGATCACGGGGCCGGTGGCGGCGCGGTTGAAGAATGACGGCAGAATGCCATAGGCCATGCCGATTCCCTCGCGGGCCGCTGACAGCGTTTCATCGGTCATGCTCTTGGACAGGTCCGGCGAAAGCTGATCGGGCTTTTGGCCGATGGTCGGGTTCATGCCTGCCGCCGTCGCCTGGGCAACGCCTTCGATCACAAGCGTGGAACCACGCCGCCCTTTGAACGCGCCGCGCATGTTCGCCATGTCGTCGGAGCCGGTGTCAGGCAAGGGCACGATCTGAGAACCAAGTGGCGCATTTTCAAACGTCTCAGCCAGCGCGGATTCGACGGCATGTAGCATTGCGCCCGTCAGGCTGGACCGGCGCAGCGGTGCGGTGCCGATCCATGGCGTCAGGTTGTCCGAACCGATCCTCAAGTGCAAAACCTCGGCGGCAAGGGCCGTGACAGTGCGCCCGCCGCCCGCCTCAGGGATGGACAGGCGATAGGCGCGCGGTTTGCCGTCGCGGGTGGTCACGTCCCAATCCGTGGCCGGGACAAGGCCCAGCTCTGTGATCAGATAGACAGCCTCGCCGTTCAACGCGATGCCTCGGGCGATCATCGCCATGGTCTGCCGGGTCAACAGATCGGTGCCGGTCACGTCCGCCATGGCAAAACCGCCCTCCCACAGGCTTACGCAGCTCTGCACCGTCGCCGTCAGCTCAGCCACGCCGCGCCGCCCGCTGATGAAGCTGTCACGCGCCGCCATCACTTGCGCGGTGTATCCGCCGCCGCTGGATCGCGCCTCGATCGGGCGCAATTTGTTTCTGAGCCATCCAAGCATGATTACCTCCACCGGGTTACGGCATGGCGACGCGCAATGTGCTGCGCCACCTCGCCAATGGGTTGCCAGTTGCGCGCCTCGATTTGGGCTTGCGGATAGGCGGGTCTCGTGACGGCGCTGATCTCGATCAGGTCAGCCGCCCGGATCGTGCGCAGGATCGCGTTTCCGCGTTCCTCGACCGTCTCGCCGCCCGGCCGGACGCGAAAGCCCGGCGAAAGGCCGCGCACCAACCCGGCCGCGTGGGCAGATAGGAAGTCCCGCACATAACTGACCTGCCCCATGTCGGCGCTGATCGTCGCGTCTACGGTCAGCGCATCATCGGTTTCGGTCAGCGTCAGAGTGCCGGCGGAACGCGAGGCCAGAGGTTTGTTGAAGTCGTGACCGGCCAGAAAATGCACGTCCTCGCCGCGTTCCAGCCGATCCGCGAAGGCGCGGGCCGCGATCATCTCACGACGCTCACGCCCTGCCCCCATGCGTTCGGCCAGCACGGTTTCCCGGCCATATGGGAAGGTTGCCCGAAGGCGGGTTTCCCCGCCCTCGGTGCGCAGCTCAAGGCTGCCGACATGAGCGCCCCAGAGCATTACACCACTGCCAGTTCGAGGCCAGTCAGCAGTTCGAGCTGGGCCGGGCGCGCCACGGTCACGTCCATCGTGGCAAGGGCAGTGATCCGCAGCCCGCCGGACTGTGCATCGCTGTAGGGGTCGCGGATCATATCCACCGCGCCCCAAGCGCCGATAAAGATCGGGGCCACACCACCCGCCGCGGTGGTCAGCAGGGCCGAGGTGGCCTCGGGGGTGCCGGACGGCGCGGCAAGCGCGTTGTTCGTCATGGCGATGTTGCCCGAGGGCAGGTTTTTCACCAGCCGGTCCCACTCGGAAACCGCCGTGCCGCTGATCAGAACGCTGTCCAGATAGTCCCACAGTTCGGGCCGGATCAATGCCCGCACCGCATCCGGCGAACCGGCGGCATTGGCGGTCATGAACCGGGTGACAGCCGAGCGGAACGCGCCCCAACTTGCCAGCGCATCCACCGCCGTGGCCGTGATGCCATAGGTGGCCGCGCCGGTGATGACGCCGAGCGGCTGGCCGTTGGCCCCGGTGCCGAGGAACGCCGCCTGATCCATCGCCGCGCCCATGGCCCCGCTCATATCGCGCCGCACCGCCTGTTCCAGCGCTGCACCCGATTGTTTCAGAGTCTTACGGGTGATGCGCATCTGAATGCCGAGGTTGTGGTCCGGCGACATGGCCCGGTCGGTCGTGGCATAGGTGGTGGGGCCTGCCACGTTGGCCGTCTCGCCATCCGCCCAGCCTGCCGTGACAGCCGAGGTGGTCACGGGCCATTCCACCGCGCCCGCGTCGATGCTGATCATTTGCGCACCCATCCGTGCCGCTACGCTGTCCGGGAACAGACGGTCGATGATTGGTCGGGTCTGGATCGGGTTCGGGGTGCCACTGGCAACGGTCTCACCCGCACGGGTTTCGAGCGCCTGCCATGGCACGGGAATACCACGAAAGCCGCCCGCGCTGCGCAGTTCGGACACGATCTCGGCGGTTTGGCCGTCAAGCTGCCGCCCCTCATCAAGGGCAAGTGCAACCTGACGAAGCTCGAAACCGGCCATAAGGTTGGCCCATTCCTGCGCCGAGCGGGTTTCCAGTTCGCCGCCTGCATCCCGGCGTTCGGTATCCTCGGCGATCAGGGCCGCGCGGTAGCGGGTCTCATTCGAGCGATATTCCCCGTCCAAAGTCTCCATCTGGCGGACCTCATCCTCGGTCGGGGTTTCTTTGCCCGCCAGCCCCGCAAGGCTCTGGCGGATTTCGCTTTGCCGCCGGGCGATTTTTACTGATTCAAGCATCGTTGATATCCTTCTGATTGATGCTTCGTTGATCGGGACGCGTCAGCGCCTCGACAGCTTGCCGCCAATCTTGGCGGTCCTCTCGGGGCGGGGGATGCCCGCACTCGATCCTTGTCTTTCTCGTGTGGCAACTCGGGCAAAGCGCCTGAAGGTTGCGCGGCTCATAGGACAGCTCAGGGTGCGTCCGAACCGGCTTGACGTGATCCACCTCAAGACGCCCGCCGCAGCCGCACGAACAGCAGCGATAGCGGTCGCGTTCGAGGATCTCGGCGCGCAGCGCCTTCCAGCGTTTCGTGCGGGTGACCCGCTTGGAATAGCGGTGATGATCGCGGCGAACATTTGCCATCACGTCACCAGCGCCTTGCAGGAGATTTCGAGAAAGGCCTGTCTGCCCTCGGTTTGCTTGGTGCCGATAATGTCAAATTCCAGCCCCTCACAAGTGAGCCGGTCCCAAGGCTTTATGCTGCGCGTGAAGGGGGAAGATCGGACGGTAAAGCGAGTGTCCAATGTGGCCTCGGTCCTGCCCGATGCGAATTTCTCAGCGTCGGTCACGTCGCGGCGACCTGCATAGATCGGTGATCCAAGAGCGACAAACTCGCCCTGCGTGTTCCCGTAACCATCGTCAATCAGCTCGGACCGCAGGAATTGCACCCGCCTGTCCAATTTTACAGCCGTCAAAACCATTGCATCCTCGCTTTCGATTTGGGTTGAGCGGCGATCCGCGCGCCTTGGGCGACAGCGAGAACCGATGCCGCCGCTGCGTCGATCCGGCCCGTGGACCTCGCCTTCGCAATCTTGATATTGTTCGCGGGATCGCGCAGGCACACCGTGTCCGCGAACGCCGAGCGCAGCAGCAAAGACGGCTTGGCTTTCACCAGCCCGTCGAAGGCGGCGCGGCGGAACCGCTCTGCATCCTCGCCGCCGTCCCGAAAGCCCTGACCGCGCCAGACCAGCGGCGCGCGGATGCCTGCCCGGACAATCGCCTCGCCCAATTCGGCCTGCTTGTAGCGGTCCATCGTGATTGCAATGATTGGCTGATCCTCGACGTAGCGGATTACTTCGATCAGCCACGGCGCGACGGGCACGGTCTTGTCGCCGAGAACAGACAACTCGCCCCGGTCATGCATCTCGACATAGCGACCGGCCACGCCGTCCGATTGGCCGCGATCTAAGAGGTTGGGCATGGACGGAAATGTGCCGTAGCATTCAAGCCGTCCAGTCGTGGGCCAGTAAAACGCCGCCGCCGTCATTGAGGCCGAGCCGCCGAGGTCGATCCCGATCACGACACCGCCTTCGCGGGGTGGCAGTGCCGAAGTTTCGCAGCCGAGCCATTCGTCCAGGGTGATCAGCAGGTCGCGCGATTCACCGGACACGCGCTCATTGCGGTTGTAGAGCCGGAAACTCGTCAGGCTCGAACCGCCCCGCGCAATGGCCCGTTTTGCTTGGGCTTCCAGCCATTCCAGAGAACCGCCGATGCCATGAGGCGCGCCGGGGTTGGCGATCAACAGGCTTTCGGGATCATCGGCAGGCAAGCCGGGGGCAGGTCTATGCTCTTGAACGTAGGAGCCGGGCGACGGATCGTCTATCCACCGGGAAAAGGGGTGCGTGTCATCGCTGGCACTGGTGCTGATCAGGAAGGCTCGGCCTTCACGCTTGCCCAGACCGGACAGCAGCGCGTGTTCCAATTCGTCACCGCGATCAAGGGCCCAGTGCCCGCGCTCGTCAAGAATTGCCATTGTCGGCGCACCGCCAAGGGCTGATTTGCCGTCTGCCGCGATGACCCGAAGGATATGCCCACCGCCGTCGCCCTCATATTCAATCTCAAGCCGGGGGGCGCGGCGAAAAATAAAGTGCCGGCGGATTTCCATGGGAAGGCTGGCAATGAATCCCGCCACAAAATCCCAAATGATGCGCCCCTGATCACGCGTCCGCGCGGCTGCGATGATCTCGCGGCGCGGCTGGCGATCCCAAACGCCGATCAAACCGCCGAGGGCGAGGCCCGCTGTGATCGCTGATTTCCCGTTGCCGCGCCCAATGCTTAGAATGGCGTTGGCGGTGTCGTCGGCCATTGCGCCCTCAATGAATTGGCGCTGAAACGGGGCCAACGTGACAGGCTTCCCGGCGTTCGGCCCTTCGGGAATGTGTAGGCTATGCATGAATTGCATAGCTCTTTCTGCCGGGGTCGCATTTTCCGCCACTGCGTCGGGCGCGAAAATTGACAACTCAAGACGACGGTCCCGCGCGTCGGTCAAAGTCGCGGCATTGGTACCTAATTCAAAGAGGTCGGGCGTGTGATGCTGCGAACGACGCGGCGCGGGCGGGATGATCGAGCCATCCGCCTTGCACCATGTTCTTTCCTTCTTCGTCGCCTCGGTCATCGTGTTCACTCTCGCGTGTATCTCTTTGTTCAATCGTTGCTCTATCTGCCCCCTGCTCATTGGTGAGGGTCGTTGTGACGGTCAGAAAGCGGGTTAGTCTGATCGGGGATAAAACCCGATCTCCCGCCCTGACCGCCGCGATCTTGCCTGCTCATCGGAGCCGGGCCGCCGCTTAGGCCAGACCTGCCTTTCCCTCGGCGTGGTCCGCTCTCCCATGTTCACCGCCGTAGAGGGTGGCAGTGGGGCCTTAGGGCTTGGAGAGACCGCGAGACGCGGAATAGCTGCCCTTGTGCTGTGGCCCGTTTCCCGGTAGCACTTAGTAAGCGTCAGCCCCGGCTAACCCGTAAAAGCCAGCTGCCGCCCATGGCCCGCCGTGTCACCGGCGGGCCGATCTCTTACCTCTCAATCACCTCGGCATCGTTGTCCGGCGCAGTGTGCAACTCGGACACAAGCCGCCGCATGATCTGCTCTTGCTTGAGGGAGGGACGCCACGACGCGCGTTTGGCATGTCGGGCAATCGAACGCGTGAAGCCTTGCATCCACTCATCACCGCCACGCATTGCGCCGCGCAGAACGGCAGGCCAATGCAGCGTCATGATTTCGTCCAGCTCATGGGCAGTCATATCTTTACCCCCCGATAGCGGGCACCGATGCGGGCCATGTGTGGCGACGTGGTGAGGGATTTGGCGGCCATCGGCGACCTGCCGTCATAGTGCAGCGCCGCCTGATCCATGAGGGCTTGAGCGATGTCTGGCGGAATATCCGATGCAGCCTCGCCGAACCCGGCCTGATACTCGATTGTGATCCGGCTCGGGGACAGGTCGTGATAGCTCTCAAGCCATCTGATGTAAGGGCGAATACCGCCCACAAAGTCGAACGCTGTGAACACCTCCCCGTCGATGGTGACGGTCGGCACGCCATCGACAGACACTGGCCCGATGGGCAGGTTCACGCCACACTCTTGAGCCGGGTTGAAGATCGTCACCCGGATCGTCTGCGTCAGTAAGGCAAGCTGGGTGAATTGTTCAAACTCCGCCGCCGCCGTAAGGCCGATGTTGGAGATCGCCGAGTCGTCATCCTCATGATCCACGCGAATATGCGCTTTGAGATCATCAAGCACAAAGGGCAGCGCAGTGCTCACAACAGTCCGGTGGACAAGCATTTTCATATTGCGATCTCCACTTCTGAAATATGATTGCGGAAAGCCATTTGATCCTTGGCGCTCATGGCTTCGACGGCAGACAAAGCCACGGCCTTGAGTTCACTTCGTGTGGCACTCGCGGCCCACAAACGAGCCTCCGCCATGCCGCCAAGGAACGGCGGCAACGGCGTCCCCATCGGCTGCAATGCAGCTTGCACCACCGCGTCGGCATTTTCTGGATCAAGGGAAGTGAGTGCCTGATAAGCCAGCGCGGCGCGCTCTTGTTCGGACAACTTGCTGCGAAGGATCACGCGCAGGCCAAACCAGTGGTCGCCGCCGAGCGTCAGGACATAGCCAATCATCCGAGACACAGACTTGTGCGCAGGGCTGATGAACTGGCCGAATGAAGTGCGTGTTTTCCTGTTGGACAGCGCAGGACTTTCCGCTTTTATTTCAATGTGCGGTCTGACACCAGTTGGACGAGTTATGTTATTGTTATTGTAGGAAACTGGCACATCCCTATGGACTGCCACTTTCCCCCGCACATCTCTGAATGACATATGCCACTGTGAACGGTGTCGGTCTTATGTTGTCTGTCCTAATCGCGGGGCGGAGACTTGAGGGCGACGAATGCGCCCTCGTCTTCTCTCCCTCGTCTCCCAGTCACGCCTGAAACACATAGGTTCCGGGCGCCGCGCAAATTGGCGCATAGCCCGCCTCGGCACGCCCCATCGGTGGCACATCCCCCAGCGGGCCGGAGCGCTCTTTCAGCCACTGCGCATGGGCGGTCCACCAAGACCCATCCTGCGCAGGCACCGCCTCTTGCCACTCCTCCGCGTCACGGAACGGCGCATCAAACGCCGTCGTCGCCATGCGGAAATGGCGGCCCGGATGGCCGGGTTCGGTGACGATCCCGGCGTTATGCCCGCCATTGGTGAGGACAAAGGTGACATCGGCGTCAGCAAAGCGATGGAATTTATAGACCGATTTCCACGGGGCGACATGGTCATCCTCGGTGCCGACGGCAAAGATCGGCGCGCGGATGTCCGAGATCGCAATGGGCTTGCCCGCCACCTCATAGCGCCCTTCGGCCAGATCATTGTTCAAAAACAACTGGCGCAGGTACTGGGCGTGCATCGTATAGGGCAAGCGCGTGCCATCGGCATTCCACGCCAAAAGATCGAACATCTTCATCCGCTCGCCCATCAGATAGTCATGCACATTGCGCGACCAGATCAGATCGGCCGAACGCAACAGGCGAAAGGCACCGCCCATCTGCTCCGTCGACAAATAGCCCTGATCCCACATCATATCTTCGAGGAAATTGACCTGACTGTCATTGATGAACAGGGTCAATTCGCCCGCTTCGGTGAAATCCGTTTGCGCGGCCAAAAACGTCAGCGTGTCAAACCGTGTGTCGCCGTCGCGCGCCATCGCTGCCGCCGCAATCGCCAAGAGCGTACCGCCAAGACAATAGCCCAGAGCATGCACATGATCGGACCCGGTGATCGTCTGAACCGCATTCAAAGCGTCCATGATGCCCATCGCACGGTAATCCTCCATGCTCAGATCCCGGTCTTCGGCCTCTGGGTTGAGCCAAGAGATCATGAACACGCTAAACCCCTGCCCGGTCAAAAATTTGACCATCGAATTTTCGGGCGACAGATCGAGAATATAATATTTCATGATCCAGGCGGGGACGATCAGGATCGGTTCGGGATGGACCTGATCCGTTGTCGGCGCATATTGGATCACTTCGATCAAGCGGTTGCGATAGACCACCTGACCGGGGCTGGTGGCCAGATCGCGACCAAGTTGAAACGCCTCAAGTTCGGGCGATTTCTCTTTGGTCACATAGCGTTTGACGTCTTCGCCAAAATTGCGCGCCCCGCGCACAAGGTTCATCCCCCCCTGCGCCAACGTCGCCTGCAAGACTTCGGGATTGGTCAGCGGCAAGTTTGACGGCGACATCATATCAAGCATCTGACGCGCCAAAAACGCCATTACGTTTTCATGCTGTTTTGTCATGCCCGGCACATCGGTCACCGCGTTGTGCCACCATTGTTGTTGCAACAAAAACGACTGATACATCATATTGAACGGCCATTTCTGCCAGGACGGATCGCGAAACCGGTGGTCCTGTGGCAGGCTTTCGATACAGGGCTGTACGTCCGACTCCGCCAGACACCGCCCGGCATATTGCATCTGGCGACGGGCCTTTTTCCCGGCTTTCTCAACCAGTTCCAATTGTTTGCCGGGTGCCGTTGCCAGATGGGTCAGCCAATCCGCCCAAGCCGCCGCCAGAGCCGAGGGGGCAATGCCCATGGTCACCCGCGCCAATGCGGCATGGGCCGTCTTGTCCATCACGTTATAGACGCTGAGATCCAGATCTGTGTCGCGTTGCGGCGTGTGGGGAGGCTGTGGCACCATGGCCATGCTGTCATGCGTCACATCCGCTTCCACCAAAGTGATCTTGGCCGCAGGCTTTCGAGGGGAATTGACTTTGGGTGTCGTCGTTTTGATATGGCTTGGCATTGCATCCTCCACTCACTCAAGGCGGGATTGCCCGCAGCTTGCACCAATCTTGCCGTGTTCTACGGTGCAGGACACTGATTTCAGTCAAACCCCATCCGTCTCAGCCCAATTCCGCCACAGCGCGGATTTTCCCGCCCCGCCCTTTCCGCTGTCGTCCTCCGTGAACGCGGCGTGGTTTTCGTACAGACAGAAAAATACAAATCGGTTCAAAACCCTCTTGCGCTTCGCTCTCATGCCGTCTAATTAGCCGCCTACCAAAAGCGCGGTCCATTCGTCTATCGGTTAGGACGCCAGGTTTTCAACCTGGAAAGAGGGGTTCGATTCCCCTATGGACTGCCACTTATCCCCCAAAGATTTATGGTTTGCTCTCGCTTTTCAACATGATGCCGTGTTGTGAGGCTGACATGTTCAGCCCCCGTGCTCTGCCACATGAATCGCGTCCGATCACCTCTTGACCCCGGTGCATCGGGCCAAAGCCGGGTACGCATTTGCCAATACGGCCTGACGCTCAGAACACACAAAAACCCCGCCACGGTAAACCGCAGCGGGGCCAGGGGTGCATCGGCACCGGTTTACGAGACTGGTATCAGTTCGCCATGGCCAGTTGTTTCGGCAATTTGAAGGTCCAGACCGTGCCACCTTGGTTCAGGTAGTTGACCTTTTTGGCGACTTCACCGCCCCAAAGCGGAACTGCGCCACCCCAGCCGGAGACAACGGTGACATACTGTTCGCCGTCCATTTCAAAGGTCACAGGCTGACCAACGATGCCGGAGCCGGTTTGGAACGACCAAAGTTTCTCGCCAGTCTCATCGTCAAGCGCGATGAATTCCCCTTCGGGCGTGCCAAAGAACACAAGACCGCCTGCCGTGGTCATCACACCGCCCCAAAGCGGGGCTTCGTTTTGGAAGTCCCATTTGATCTCGCCGGTTTCCGGCTGAATCGCCTTCAAGGACCCGATGTGGCTTTCAAAGATCGGTTTGATGGTAAAGCCCGCGCCAAGGTAAGCCGCGCCTTTTTTGTAGGAAATCGGTTCGTTCCAGATGTCCATGCCCCATTCGTTCGACGGCACATAGAACAGGCCGGTCTTTTGGCTGTGCGCCATCGGCATCCAGTTTTTGCCCCCCAAGAAGGACGGGACGGAGAACACCATCTCGCCCTTTTCCGCCTCAAGCGGGTTGCCCGGACGAGCCTCTTCGACGTAGATCGGACGACCGGTTTCATCAATCCCTTTGGCCCAGGTGATGTCGGAGACAAACGGGGTTGCGTTCACAAACGCGCCGTCTTCGCGGTTCAACACGTAGAAGAAACCGTTGCGGTCGGCGGTAGCGAACCGTTTGTTGCCGTCTTTGTCGGTAAAGGCCACAACCTCGTTCACCCCGTCAAAATCCCAGCCTTCGCGCGGCGTGGTCTGGAAGTGCCATTTGATTTCGCCAGTGGCCGGATCAATGCCCAAACGCGATGCGGCGTAAAGGTTGTCGCCGCTGTTGCCCTCAACCGGTGTGCCCGCGTTGCGCAGATGCGAGTTCCACGGCGCCGGGTTGCCCGTACCAAAGACCAGCGTGTTGGTGTCAGCATCATAAGAGCCACCGAGCCAGGTCGCACCGCCGCCGGTTTTCCACATATCGCCCGGCCATGTCGCGTTCAGCGTCCCGGTCATGGTCGAGTCTTCGCCATTGAGCGTGCCCATGTGACCTTCGATCACCGGACGTGTCCAAACCATTTCACCGGTTTCCGCATCCCGCGCCTGAACTTCGCCGACGATGCCAAATTCACCGCCAGAGTTGCCGGTGATGACCAGACCGTTCACGATCAACGGCGCGGCTGTGTAGGAATAGCCTTCTTTGTAGTTGGCGATCTTTTTGTTCCATTTCACATCGCCGGTTTTCAAATCCAGCGCCACGATGCGCGCGTCCAACGTGCCGAAATAGATGTTGTCACCATAGATCGCGCCGCCGCGGTTGATCACGTCACAGCAGGGCAAAATGCCTTCGGGCAGACGGGCGTCATATTGCCAGATCTCTTTGCCATTGGTCATGTCGATCGCATAGAGGCGCGAATAGGACCCGGTCACATACATGATGCCGTCATGCACCAAGGGCTGGGTCTCTTGCCCGCGCTGCTTTTCGCCACCAAGGCTGAAGGCCCAGGCCGGAACAAGGTTTTTCACGTTGTCTTTGTTGAGCGTCTCAAGCGGCGAATAGCGTTGCAGATCACGCCCCATGCCGTTGGTCAAAATATCGCCCGGTGTGTTGGCGTCGTTCAACAGATCCTCTTCGGTGACGCCCGCCAAGGCGCCCCCCGCAAGACCGAACGCCAGAACAGCCGCAGATGCGGCAGATAGAAACCTGTTCATGTGTTTTCCTCCCATGGATGACCAGATGCGCGATCCCTCCTGGACCCGCGCAGATAAAGCCTGACCAATGATCATCAAAGCGAGGCCCTGTCCGAAATTGGCCATTGGTCGTAGGTCCCATGCGACCTCGGGGCCTTTTCCCATCCTTTGGTCGTATTGTGCCACGCCCGCGCGCTCCTACTCTGAGATCAGGGAGGATCAACCATGACCAAATTCACCAAAGGCCTCGCGGCCCTTGCCACTGCCGCGGCTTTGAGTGCCGCCGTTTCCGCGCCGTCCAAGGCCGAAGATCTGCCAAAACTCAAAGCCGCGCTGCAAATGTCCGGCACCGTCGCCTGGGAGGTGGACACCATCCATCACAACGGCTTTGACACCGCGCAGGGCTTTGCCCTTGAGGCGCTTGATGTCGCTGGCTCCCCCGCCTCGCGCGTGGCCTTGGCGGCGGGCGAAGTGGATATGATCGTCGCGGATTGGCTCTGGGTTGCGGCCCAGCGTGCCGAGGGCAAGGATTACGTCTTTGTCCCCTATTCCAAAGCCGTGGGCGGGCTTTATGTGCCCAAGGACAGCCCCGCCCAGACGATTTCCGACCTCAAAGGCGGCAAAATCGGCATCGCTGGCGGGCCAAGTGACAAAAGCTGGCTGATCCTGCGCGCCTTTGCCGCCCAAACACAGGGGCTCGATCTGGCGGCCAACACCGAACAGGTCTATGGCGCACCGCCGCTGATCTTTAAATCCGCCCTGTCAGGCGAATTGGACGGGGCGATTAATTTTTGGCATTTCGGGGCCAAAATGGACGCCGCCGGAATGCGGCTTTTGACCTCCACCTCCGAGGCTGCCGTGGCGCTTGGGCTGAATCCCGACACGCCGCTTTTGGGCTATGTGGTGCGCGGTGAGGTGTTGAAAAACCACCCGGAACTGGTCGCCGGATTGGCGGCCGCGTCACGTCAGGCCAAAGATCTTTTGGCCACGGATGACGCCGCATGGGATCGTCTGCGCCCGCAGATGAATGTCAAAACCGATGCGCAATTTGCGGCACTCAAAGCCGGATGGATCGACGGCATTCCACCAAAGGGTCCGGTGTCTGACGCGGATGCGGCCAAGATGCTGGATCTGATGGCACAGCTTGGCGGCGCGGATTTGGTCGGCCAGGCCACGACGTTGCCTGAGGGCACATTCTACCATCCCGGCACATGAAGCTGATGCCGATCACTGTGCCAAATGCCCCCGCCCCCGCGCGCCCACAGGCAAGCCCGAGTGGGGGTGTCCATGTGGATCTGCGCTCGGCCCATGCGGGGGGGGTGCACATCCTCGGGCCGATTTCGTTTTCGATCGCGCCAGGTGCGTCCCTTGCCCTCGTCGGTCCCTCCGGCGTCGGTAAATCAACGCTGTTGCGGGTGATTTGTGGCTTGCATTCCGACTATGACGGCACCTGCGAACGCCCTGAGCGCATCAGCACCGTGTTTCAGGAACCGACCCTTTTGCCCTGGCGCAGCGCCTTGGACAATCTCACCCTGACCACCCGCATCGACGCGTCGAACGCGCGGCAATGGTTGGCGCAGGTGGGGCTTTCCGATCATGCCGATCTGTTTCCCGGCCAGCTCTCTTTGGGCCAACAGCGTCGCTTGGCCTTGGCCCGCGCCTTTGCCGCAGCACCCGATCTTTTGCTGATGGATGAGGCCTTTGTGTCGCTGGACCCAAGGCTCGCCGATGAGATGATGCGCCTGTTTGAGACCCTGCGCGCGCATCATGTCACCACGACGATTCTGGTCACTCACGACCCAAAAGAGGCGGCGCGACTATCTGACCGGGTGTTGATCCTTGGCGGGCGGCCCGCACAGGTGCAGACCGCCGAACGCGCCTAAATCATGGTCCGTTTACACGGGGCGGATCACTCGGAAATCGACGCCAGATAGGTGACGATGAAATCCTGAACCGTCGCGTCCACAACACCGACATGACGCATTTTCGTGCCCGGCACCAAGCCGTCATTGTCTTCCATCCATGCCCGGATCGCGCCTGCGGTCCAGGTGAAATTGGCGTTTTTCAGGGCGTCTGAATAGGGATAGCCCTCAAAGCTACCGGCTTTGCGCCCGATCACCCCGGTCAACAACGGGCCGTAGCTGGCGCGATCCGCATCGACCGAGTGACAGCGATGGCATTCCTTGTCAAAAAACTCTGCCCCGGCGGCGGTTTTGATTGCGTCATATTCGCCCGCAACCGCTGAGGCACCAAGCGTGGCGACAAAGATTGCAGGGATCAGGGCAGTGGCAAATGTGGTGGAAAATGGGATGGCTCTCATGGCGGACTCCTATGGCATGTTCACCGCCAAGATCACCCGTTCCGCCGCGCAAGGTGTTGATGTACATCAACAAAGCCCCCCGACATTGGTCGCAGTCCACCTACGACTTTGGTCGTAGGTCACCCCTTAGAACAGGTTCAAATAGCGCCACTCATCCGCATCCGGCGTCACCTCGTCCAAATCATACTGCGCGCTCTGCAACCGCTGCGCCACGTCCAAACCGTCCCGCGCCGCCTCATCGACCATGGCGCGCCCTGCCGCCTCGTCGCGTGCCACGCCCCAGCCGCGCATCAAATCCAGCCCGTGATTGAATTTGCCAACCGGATCGCCCGCCTCCGCCGCCTTGCGGTTCCACTCCGCCGCAGCCGCCAAATCCTGCGGCCCGCCAAGACCACGATCATCGAGCTGGCTCATCCATGTCATCGCCCCGGTCCAGCCGTGATCGGCACAGCTTTTAAACAGCTCGCGCGCCATCTCGTGACGGCCGGATTTGGTCACCAAATAGCCCTGCGAACAGATCACCATCCCGGTGTCGCCATTGCGGATGCTTTCCATCACCTGCGCCATCGACATCTCATGCGGATTGAGCGTCCCCTGCTCGCTCACCTCGGTGTCGGGGCCAAGCTGCATGGCTAAATCTTGGGCCAAATCTTGGGCTAAATCTTCGGATAAATCTTCGGCCCAAACCGGCGCTGCCATGGCAAGCGCCATCACCAAAATTACTGATCTCATGTTAAATCCTCCCATCCCCATGCTGCCAGAGCACGCGACTTTGTCACATCCGACCAAAGTGGCGGGTTTTCTACGACCTGAACTGGTTTAGCCCTTGTTTAGCCCTTGCGCCCCATCGTCCGCTTGCCCGGATCATAGCCCCAAAGCGCCAGCGCCATGAACACCGCCACAGCCGCCACGGTGATGGCCCAATCCACAGGATCGGCCTTCAGGTAAAGCGCAAATCGGATCGTCTCGACCCCGTGCGAAAACGGGTTCAGCGCGCAAATCCACCACAAAAGTTCAGAGGCCTCGGCCATTTTCCAAAGCGGGTAAAGCGCGGTGGAGAGGAAAAACATCGGAAAAATCACGAAATTCATCACGCCGGCAAAGTTTTCCAAACTGCGAATGGTGGACGAAAGCGCAATCCCCAAAGCCCCCACCATCAGCGCGCATAAAAACATCGCGGGCAAGGCGGCGACATAGCCCATCGGCGCAAATCGGATGCCGTAAAGCGCGCAAATCGCCAAGAATACAACGGCTTGCAACACCGAAATCACCGCCCCCGCCACCAGTTTGCAACTCAACAGCCACCAGCGCGGCAAGGGCGCGGTCAGCAAAAGCCGCATCGTGCCCATCTCGCGATCCATCACCAGAGAGAGCGAAGATTGCATGCCGTTGAACAGCAAAATCATCGCGCAGAGCCCCGGCACGATGTAGGTTTCATAGCTGATATAGGTCTCGTAAGGCGGCGTGATCGACAAGCCCAAAGCCGCGCGAAACCCCGCCGCAAAGACAAAAAGCCACATCAAAGGCCGCACCAAAGCGGCGATCATCCGGGCGCGTTGGCCGAAAAACCGCAGCGCTTCGCGATGGCAAATGGCGATAAGGGCGGTGACATAATGCCTCATGCGGGCTGTCTTTCGCCCGCCAACCCGCCCGTGAGTGCGAGGAAATGTTGGGTCAGCTCCGGCCCGACCTGCTCGGCCACACCGCGCTCGATCACCCGCCCCCGATGCAGCACCACCAAGGCATCCTGCGCATGGACCTCATCGGTCAAATGCGTCGCCCAAAGTACGGCGAGCCCGCTGTCGCGCGCCAATTGATGCACATGGGCGACCAAATCTGCCCGCGTTTGCGCATCCAAGCCCACGGTCGGCTCATCCAGCAACAAAACCTCGGGCCTGTGCATCAAAGCGCGGGCAATTTCCAGCCGCCGCCGATGCCCGCCATTGAGATCGCGCACCCGTTCCGAACCGCGTTCGACCATCGCCAGCCGCTCCAGCGCCTCAGACGCGGCCAGTTTGGCGGCGCGCCCGGTGATCCCGTGCAGCCCGGCGAAATACAACATGTTGCGCCAGACCGTCAGATCCAGATCCAGCGTCGGCTGTTGAAACACCACACCCATGCGCGCGAGAGCCTTGAGCGGGGCACAGCTCATGTCATATCCCGCAACCTCCACCCGGCCCGATTTGGGCGCAAAAAGCCGGGTGAGAATGCCAAAAAGCGTTGATTTTCCCGCGCTATTTGGTCCCAGAAGGGCACAGAACTGGCCGGGGTCCACCGAAAAACTCACTTGGTCCAAAGCGGGCGGATGATCGGAACGTCCGGCGTAGCGATGGGTGATTTTATCAACGACAAGCCCGGTCATGATGTCCCCTATTCGATTATGATTTCAAGGCGTTGCAAATCGCCTTTTGCTTTGGGCACATGCAAATCATAGGTCCCCGGCTTGATCGCGACAAACCCGATTTCCATCACCCCCGCCTCATCAAATTCGACGCTGTCAATCCCCAAGGGGCGGATTTCCAAGCCTTCGATGACGATCTCGTCAATCCAGATGGCGCGGAAAAACCCCGCCCCCTCAAGGCCAAGTTCTTGTGACCCGTCGGCTTCGATTTCGATCTCGTAATAGGTGCCGGATTTGAGGTGCAACGGGGCGTCGGCCAAGGGTTGGCCTGCGGACAAAAGGATCGGCGGCAGGGTTTCGGAATTGCTTGCCGACAGGATGCCGGCCATGCCGAATTTTGCGTCATCATCGCCGTCATCATCGGCCAAGACGGGACAGGCTGCGATCAACGCGATGGCTAAAATTGGGAAACGCATAGTAAAACTCCTTTTGGATATGGTGTCACGGCCCGCATATCTGGTTAGGGCCGAATGGCGGCCCGCATATCTGGTTAGGGCCGCATGGCGGCCCGCATATCTCATCAGGGCCGCATGGCGGCCCCCCAGGGAAACCGCCCAACCTTGATGGATTTGATTGCCTCGCGTTTGGCCACATCAATCACCGTCACATCGCCGCTCACCCCGTTTGTGGTGAACAAAAGTCGATGATCCGGGCTAAAGGCCATGTGCCAGACCCGCCGCCCCGTCAGGATATAGCCCTCGACCTCAAACGTCTCCGTGTTGACCACGGCAACATGATTGGACGGCCCAAGGGCGACAAAGGCGGTTTTTTGATCCGGGGTCAGTTCGAACCCCACCGGCTGGATCAAATCGGGATGCACCCCTTTGATCTCAAAATGGATTTTTCCGATTTCATTCTGATTCCCGGCGTCAAACACCGAAATCGTCCCGCCGATCTCCGAACTCACCCAAAGCTCGGTCCCGTCTTTGACGAATTCAGCATGGCGTGGACGGGAATCAACCAAGGTGTTGGCGTAAATCTCATGGCTCTCGGTGTCGATCCAATGCGCCATATTGGTGGTCTCGGAGGTGGTGATCACCGTCTTGCCATCGGGCGATACGGCCATGCCTTCGGGTTCAATCCCAACGTTGATTTGCGCCACCACAGTGCGGCTGTCGACATCGACCACCGTGGTCACCGCATCGTCTTCGTTGGCGATCCAAAGGTGCCGGTCGTCCGGGTGCAACACGAATTGCTCCGGGTCCTCGCCCGAGGGCAGATCAAACAGGATCTCACCCGTTTCCGGGTCCATCACCTGCACCGCATCACTGTCAGAGGCACAGATATACAGTCTTGTGAAATCGGCATTAAACGTGATGCCACGCGGGCGTTCACCGGTCTTGAGCGTGCGGATCACCTCCAAAGTGTCGATGTCGATCACCGACAGCGTGTCGTCCTTTTCATTGCTCACCCAAATCTCGGCGGCCAAGGCAGGTTGCGCCAAACAGGCGGTCAAAAGCCCCGCATATATCACTCTCATTTTACTCTCCAAAGGCATGACATTCACTTTCCGGCTGATCTGTTCCCAACGTGTCCAAAGGGTTCTTCGGGTGTTCAAACCCCTCCAAAGGCGCTGCCGCCACCTGCGCGCGGGCGTTGACCACCGGCACGGGTTGGCGCATCTGGCCGTTCCAATTGCGAAAGCTCAAAGGGCGGCCCTGAAACCCGGCCAATTCAAACCCATCTGACAAAAGATAGGCACGCAGCGCCGTCTCCTCTGTGCTCCCGGTCCGCGTCACCGCTTCGCCCAGGGCGCGCACCGCCGCCCAGGCCGCATAATCGCGCGGTGCCATCACGCGCCCGGTCATATCGGTGAACCGCGACTGAAGCTGCGCCGCGCCCCATTGTTCGATCACCGGCGCCCAGGCCACAGCGGTCAAGCCGCCCGCCCCCGCCACCGGGCGCGGCTCCCAGGTGTTGTGTTCGATGTAGCGGGCGAAATCGTCATGGGCGTCGGCGATCAACACCACGTCATGCGATTTGAACCCTTGGGTCAGCAAAGGCACCTCCCGGCTCGCGGCGCGCCGAAGGTCACTGTCAAATGTCCATGTCGCCTCTGAGACGATCTTAAGCCCAAATTTCTGCGCCGCCTGACGGTAAGTTTGCGCCCGCACCCCATCCTCGGCGGTCGGCCCCACGATCATCGCCAGCTTGGTCCAGCGCTTGCTCAGCAAAACCTGCATCAACGCATCCGCTGCCATGCCGTCTTCCAAGGCCGTGTGCAGCATGTTCGCGCGGCACAACGCCCCGCGCAACGCCACATCACCACTGGCCGTATTGATCAGAATCGCGCCCTCGGCCTCGGCCAAATCCGCCACAGCCAGCGCCGCCTCAGAGGACATGTCCAACACCACAACGCGGGTCTTGGCCAACATGTCCCGCGCCGCCGCCGCGACATCGGCCGCGAGGGCCTCAGGCGCAAGGCTGACCACATCCAACGCATAGGAATGGCCTAAAAACCCGCCCGTCGTCTGGTTGTCCTTCACGCCAAGTTCGGCGCCCTCAATACCACGCCGCTCCGGCACCGGGTCCAACCCCGACAACACCGGATGCGCGGGCTCTTCGAGCCGCAAATAGCCAACCGTCAAATTCAGTTCAGCCGCCTGCACGCCTGTCTGCACGCAAAGCGCACAGAGCAGTCCGGCAGCCGCCACACGAAATGTGCGCCGCATATGTGTCATTGTCGTCCTCCCGTGGTCTCACCTTAAATTCGGGCCCTGCTCCGTCGAAATGGGACCAAGGTCGCATGACGGTTTCGGCAGTTGCACCAAGGTCGAATAGCGCATGGTGCAACTGCGGCGATATTGATTGGGAAACTTGGGAGGATCCTATGAAACGTACTGCTTTGATTGCCGCGCTCACCGCCGCCACATTCGCCACATCCGCCTTCGCACATGGCGATGTCACCCCGCAGGCGATCAACACCGATATGTTGCCCGATGTCGGGGTGGAGGGCGAAGATTGGTTGATCGAAAACCCCTATCGTGCCGAGGCGGCGGGCGAAGACGTCTGGCTCAAAGCCATCGAAATCGGCTCCTCCGGGTTCAACCAAAACTGTGCTCGCTGTCATGGGCTTGGGGCCGTCTCCGGCGGTCTTGCCCCCGATCTGCGCTATCTTGAGGCCGCTGAATATGGCGATGAATGGTATGTGGAACGGTTTCAATTGGGTATGACCCAAAACGGCGTGACCAAAATGCCCGCCTTTGGCGAAATCCTGGGTCAAAAAGCCGCCTGGGCAATCCGCACCTATATCGAAACCCGCCCCGATGATGGCGCGTTGGACAGCCACATGACCCGTTTGACCGAAATCCGCGATCACCTTTTGGCGGGCGATATTGATGATCCGATGGCTCTCAAAGAAGAGCTCGGCATGATTGCTGCCGAAGTCGAAACCGGGTCCGGCGCGCCCGTCGCCGACAGCATCGCCTTTAAGGCCGCAAACAGCCTGTCTGATGATCCAGAGACTTGGAAACACACAGCGGACCTGTTGACCGTTGGCCTGTCTGCCGCGCATTAAGGGTTTGTTTCCATGAAACATTCCCTATTTGCTCTCACCTTTTTGGCCGGTCTCGCTTCTGCGGGGCCGGTTTTCGCCCGGTGTGAGGATGTGGTGCCGCAACTGCGGCCGCAAAACACCTTTGCCCAGGACATTGGCCGCGATTTCGACACGATCATCGACGAGGGTTGGATCGAATTTGCGCTCTACGAAAACTTCGCACCTTGGTCCTTTCTCAAGGACGGCAAACCCGCAGGCATCGACGTTGAGATCGGCACGCTCATCGCCGAAGACCTCGGTGTCACCCCGCGGTTTCGTCTTGTTCAGGCCGATGAAACGCTTGAGGGCGATCTGCGCAATTACGTTTGGAAAGGGGCCGCCGTGGGTGGGCGCGTCTCCGATGTGATGTTGCATGTGCCCTATGATGGTGAATTCGCCTGCCGCGTCGAACAGGCTGTTTTTACAGGACAATATGCAGCGGAAACCCTCGCCATCGGCTATAGCCTGACCGACTACCCCGACCCGGATGACATCCCGACGCCGGCCTATTTCCGCTATGACACCGTCGCGGTCGAAAACGACAGCATTTCGGATCTTTACCTCGCCTCTGTTGGGCGCGGCGTGGTGTCCGATGCGATCCACCGCTACCCCAGCTCAGACCGCGCCGTCTCCGCCATGCTGGCAGGCGACACCATGGCCGTCATGGCCCCTTTGGCGGTGATCGAAGCCGGGATCAGCGCGGATGAGACCTCTGGATTTGCCGTCCATACCCCGCCGCTTCCGGGGCTGGTGCGCTCCAAATGGACCGTTGGCGTCGCCGTCAACCAACAGCATCGCGATCTTGGATATGCCGTTGATTACGCGATTGAAAAGGCGCTTTCAGACGGGCGTATCCCGGCCATTTTTGCCACGCATGGGCTGAGTTTCCTCCCCCCTGAGCGTTAAGGCCATAGATCGGACCCTTGAACACGCTCACAGCGTTTCAAGGTTCCCTTCAAAGTCAATCATCATCACAGGCCCCAGATCAAGCCGTTCGCAGACCCGCGCCATCTGATCGCGCGGCATCAGGCAAAACGCGGTCGAAATGGCATCCGCAAGCGCGGCAGACCGCGCCTCCACCGTCACCGTCGACCACATCGGCACACCGCCTTTGGGGTGCAGAATGTGGGTCTCATCCCCCACCCGCATCGCGCCGGGGCTGGAACTTGCCACCGCGCCATCCGTCAGGCTCAGGCGGCCAAGTTGTCCCGCCTCAGGGTCGGACACACCCAAATGATAGGGCCCGCCCATGGCACGAAATTCACCCATATTGACCAGCGCGTGATCATAGCCACGCCGCCGCAAAAGCGCGGTGATCCGGTCGGTGGCATAGCCCTGTGCGATGCCGTTGAGGCAAAGCTTTTGACCGGGCGCAAGACGCACATGGCTGCTGCCGATCTCGACCCGCTCAAAGCCGATCAAAGCCCGCGCCTGCGCCGTGTCGCGCCCCTCGACAAGGGCCTCCCAAAGCGGCTGAATCGTCGGATCAAACAGGCCCTCACTGGCCAGATGCACCCGGCGCGCCAGCCGCAAAATCTCGTGCATGTCCTCGCTCACCGCAATCCGCCCGCGCGCGTTCAATTGCGACAGTTCTGAGCTGGCTGAAAAGATCGAAAACCGCGCTTCGATCTGGCGCAGTTCTTGCACCACCGCGTCCAAATCCTGTTGCACCTGAAGCGCATCGCTCGACAGTTCAAGTGAGACCTCGGCCCCAAAGGCCTGCCCACTCCACACCTGCGTTGCGGCGCGCGCCGCACTGGCCAGCCCCATCGCAGGGGCCGAGGCGCAGAGGGTTAAAAACCGGCGGCGGGTCAGCTGAGTTTTGGCGGGCATGTGGCACGCTCCTGTCGTTTGGCGGCCAAGATCAGCGGCACGCACTGGCGCGGATCGTCATGGATTTTGACGCAATCAAGGCATTGAAAACATTCGTCATACTGGATTTCTCCGGTCTTTTTGATCGCACCATAGCGGCATTTGACCCGGCACAATTGGCACGGGCTACCGCAGGCCTCGCGCCGGGCAATCCAATCGCGCCCGCGCAACAGGCCGCCAATCGCCATGACCGCACCCAAAGGGCAGACATATCGGCAAAACCCTTTGAAAAAGACGAGGCTGAGCCCCAACCAAAACACGGCATAGGCAACGTAATACCATTCGCGGACGAAATAGACGGTGATGGCGGTTTTGAACGGCTCTATTTCGGCGGCTTTTTCGGCATAATTAGGGGCGGCAAATGTCACCGCGATGACGCCAAAGAGCGCCAGATATTTGATTTTTTTCAAACGGTTGTCCCAGTCATCCGAGACCTTGATCTGACGGATATTGAGGCGCTTTCCGACATGGTGGAGCAACTCCTGCATCGCACCAAACGGACAGAGCCAGCCGCAAAACAGACCCCGCCCCCAAAGCACAAAACCAAAGATCGCCACGGCCCAGATCATCAGCGAAAACGGATCATAGAGCAGCACCGAAAAAGAGCCTTGTCCAACGGCGGCGCGCAGGCTGGCCAAGACGGTGACAATCGACAATTGTCCCTGCCCCCACCAGCCGATGAAGACGATGACAAAGGCCAATATCGTCAGGCGGATGGCGGTGAAATTGGGCCGTGCGGCAAGGCGGGTCATGCCGGGGCCGACAAGGAACAACAGCCCGGTCAGAACCACGGCCAAACCGATCAAATCCGCCCGCCTGTTGAGCGCCGCTTCGGCCCATGCGGGCAGCGGTTTGTGCGGTTTTGAGACCTCGAAAAACCGCTCCGGCGCGGCATAGGTCAGGGCGAAATGGGTGTCGCCCAAACGCGGTTGAAAACTGCCATGGGCGCGCACGGCCTGCACCCGCAACTCCCAGTCTGAGATCGGATCAAAGCCCAAACGCCGGTCCGCCCGAAGGATCATCGCCACCCCGGCCTGTGGCACATCGGCGGCCAATTCGACCAGCAAATCCGCATCGCGCAGCGCCACGGGCAAGCCCCCCTGCTCCGCCGAAAGCCGGTCTGGCGCGGTGTTGCGGACGAAATCCTCGGAGACCAATCCATGCCGCCCCGCCTCCAACATCAGCAAGGGTTCCGCCTCAGGTGAGACCGCCAGAAAATGTTGTAAATCGCTCAGCGAGTCGTCGGACAACACCGCCCGTGCGACCGCAGGCGGGCCCAGATCCACCAGCCACAAGTCAAGATAAAGCCCCTCTGGATCGGCCTGCGCCTCCGGGTCATCATCGGCCCAAATCGTCCCGGCAAAGGCGGCGTCCACTTCGGCATTGCTGACCCGCAACGGCTTGGCGATGCCCTGATCGACCAAATCCTGCCAGGTCAATGTTTCGCCATCGTCGGGTTTGGGACGCGCGGGCGGCGTTTGCGCCAGCCCTTGCATTTTATCGCGCGCCACCGAAAGCGCCGCCGCCAAAAGGCTTTCATGGGCGATGCGGACACTGGCCGTCGCTTTGGTCACGCCGTCCAAATAGACAAGGTCCGATCCGCCACCGCCGCTGGCCCCGTAAGGCACGCCAACAACAAGGCTCTGCGTGATCGCAAGGCCTTTATATTGTTCAATAAACTCTCGAAACGGCGCCTCTCCAAGGCCAGACACAAACACCGGCTCACGTTGCGATACCAACCGCACGTCCAAGAACACGCCGCTTGTGTCCATCAACACCAACATGTTGATCGGCGCGCCGGAAAACCCCGGCAAGGGCGCGAGCGGGCCGGTTTCAAACACATAGCCGATCTCCGCGCCGCCGGAATTCAACAACTGATACACGCCATTGTCGGAGAGGCTTTCACCCAAGGCATAGGGCGGGATGATCATCGCCTCAACCTCCGCGCGGGGCAAAGGATCGGGGGCCGCCGCCGAGACATGCATCGGGGCAACCAGAACGGCACAAAGCAGGGCCAGAATGAGGGCGTAACGTGTCATCATATGATGACGCTAACGGGGCATGGGTCGGCGTTGAATACGACCAAGGTCCAGAGCGCTCTAGGACCCGGACGGCGATAGGATCAGGGCCGGGAGGATTGGATGCGACAGGAACGGATCATCATCGGACAGGCCGTGTCAAAAGCTGCGACCACTGGACTGTCTCTTGCGGCCCTGATCGGGCTTTGGTCTTTGGCCGCGTGGCACAAGGCAGACCCGGATATTTTGCCCTCCCCCATGGTGGTGCTGCGCGTCCTGGTCGACCTGATCACCTCCGGCACGCTCTGGCCGCAGATGCAGGCCACGATGATCCGCGTCGCCTTGTCCTTTGGCTTGGCGATGGGATTGGGAACGGTTTTGGGCATCGCACTTGGGCTGATGCCGCGTTTGGAGCGGGCGTTTGCGCCGTGGATCACGGTGTTTTTGAACCTCCCGGCGCTGGTGATCATCGTATTGTGCTATCTCTGGATCGGCCTCAACGAAATCGCCGCCATCACCGCCGTGACGCTGAACAAATTGGCGCAGGTGACGGTGACCTTGCGAGACGGAACGCGGGCGCGCGATCCGAAATTGGATGAAATGGCGCGGATGTACGCGATGCCGCTCGGGGCGCGCCTGCGGCATGTTTTGCTCCCGCAACTCGCGCCCTATTTTGCCATCGCCGGGCGCAACGGGCTTGCGATGATTTGGAAAATCGTTCTCGTGGTCGAATTTTTGGGCCGCTCAAGCGGGATAGGTTTTAAAATTCACCTGCATTTTCAAAACTTTCAGACCGCTTATGTCTTGGCCTATGCGCTGAGCTTTGTGGCCGTGATGTTGCTCATCGAGGTCGTGGTGATCCAGCGCTGGGAACGGGCAGCGGCGCGGTGGCGCTCGGCCTAAGGCGCCCTAAGACGCGCTAAGGTGCATTGAGCGGCGTCATCACAAAGGCCTCAAGATCCTTGGGCGCGATCGGTTTATAGAGGATTCTGATCTGCGCCGCCTGACAAGCCTGTCGCACATCGCGCGACCGATTGGCGGTCACAAGACGCGTTGGCATGCGGCCGTATTTGGCCCAAAACGCCTCGATAAAGGCGATCCCGTTCATCCCCTCGCCCAGTTGATAATCCACCAACATCAAATCCGGCGTGACATCCAACTCCTCCATCAACGACAGCCCCTCTTCGCCGGTTTCAACACCGACCACAGCCACGCCCCATTTCTCCAGCAAAAGCGTGACAGCGCGGCGCACATCGGCGTCGTTTTCGACCAAAAGCACCATCAACCCGCCAGAATGTTCAAGACTGGCCTGCTCGGGTAGATAGGTCCCGGTCTTTTTCGCCACCCATTGCCGCGCGGGCGGCAAGTCGATGCCAAACACCGTGCCCTTGCCCACGACACTGTCCAGATGGATCGGATGGCCAAGCTGGGCACAGGCGCGGTCCACAATCGCCAGCCCAAGCCCCATCCCGACCGAGGCCGAAGCGGACACACCCAGACGGTGAAATTCCTGAAACACCGCTTGGTGTTCGATCTCGGGAATGCCGGGGCCGGTGTCCCAGACCTGAAGCCGCACCCGCCCAGACCCTTTGCGTCGCACCCCGACCAAAACCCGTCCGGTTTCCGTGTACCGGATCGCGTTTGACATCAGGTTTTGCACGATCCGGCGCAGATAGGTCGGGTCGCTTTCGACGATCTGATCCGTCTGCACCACCCTTAAATCAATGCCCTTGGCCTGCGCCGCCAACATGAATTCGTCGCGCAACTGCGCCAACATCGGCGCAAGCGGCACGGGCATGATGTCCAAGGCCGAGCGCCCGGCCTCAAGTTTGGAGATATCCAAAAGCGCCGAGAGGATGTTTTCGACACTCTCAAGCGCGTTTTGCGCCTTGCCCAGAACCTCGCGGGTGTCGTCATCGCTCACACCATCTTCGGCGGAGGCGACAAAGAGTTTGGCGGCCGATAAGGGTTGCAACAGATCATGACTGGCCGCCGCGACAAAGCGCGAGCGTGCCGCATTGGCCCGTTCGGCGCGCGCCAAGGCGTCTTCAAGATCGAGCGTGCGCGACATCACCCGCGCCTCCAACGTCTCATTGGTCCGGGTCAGTTCCGCCATGGCGCGCCGTTCCGCGGTCACATCCGTCACCGACATCACAAACCCACCGTCCGGCAAATCCTCCGCCGAGACGACAAGAACCCGGCGGTCCAAATGGCGCATCTCAAAGGTGATCGGCACGCGCGGCGCCGTGCCATAAACCCAGGCCAAAAGCTCTTCTGGCGTCAATTGCCCACCCACGGCCAATTCGCCACTGACACGCTGATACACGGCCTCAAAGCCTGCGCCCAATTGCAACTGCGTCATCGGCAGGCCCAGCAAATAACCCAGCCTTTGGTTGAACCCGGCAAGTTGACAATTCTTGTCAAAAATACACACCCCAAGGGACACATGCTCCAAGGTGGCGCGGATCATTTGGGCCTGATCGTCCAGCATCCGCCCCCGCGTTTCGCGTTCGGTCAGCACCAGATCGGTCACGTCGGTCTGAAGGATCACCGTGCCGTCATCCGGGGTGCGGTGTTCGGAAATCTGAATCCAGCGATCCCCCACCACATGGACGTTAAACACCACATGCCGATCCCGGTGCCGCTCAACCCGGCGCGAGGCCCAGGCATAGGCGTTGTCCGTCCCCGTCAGGTCGAGATACTCCGATGTGCTGACCATTTCGGCATAATCCGAAAAGCTGATACCCTGTTTCAAACGCGGCACAATGTCCGGCAAAAACATCGCAAAGCGCGAATTATAGAGCACCAAAACATCGTCTTGATCAAACAACGCAAACCCTTCGCGCACGGTCTCGATGGCATTGGCGAGATTGCGCTGTGCCACCTCCATTTTGCGATTGGCCTCGGCCAGCCGCGCATTGGAGACATTGAGCAAATCCAGCGCATATTCCAAATCCGCCGTGCGTTGGCGGACCTGATCCTCCAACATCGCGGCGCGCTGAAACTGCGCGTAGGCGGCACCGTGTTCGTTTGAGCGCTGTTCGACTTGGCGCATCAACACATCGACGATTTTCAACAGCTTCTCGCGGGTGCGCTCGGAACTGTCCTCTGGGTTCAACAGGTTTTCAGAGAGCTGTGTCATCGTGTCTCTCCACCCTCAACCATGTTGGGTTTGCCCGTTGTCGGCGTGCTGCCGGGCGGGTAAATCGCCACGCCTGTGAAGGTTTGGTTGACGTGGATCGACCCGATCTGTTCGCCATAGGTCGAAAACCCGCGCACGTTATGTTTGACCAAAAGCGCGGAAATTTCGGCGCTTTTCTGACTGTTGCGGGCTTCGATACGGCGAAAAATGCAATCGCAGGCCAAAATCATCTCTGGTGTCGCGCCTTGCGACAGCCCCTCCAATGCGCCTTTGAGATGGGTGGCCATGTCCATGGGTTCCGCCAACGTCAAAACCAAGCCCTCGTCAATCGCGGCAAAAAACGACATGTCGCCATTGGCCGCGACCGATTTGATTGCCCGCACATGTTGCTTGCCGCCGACGCGCACCACCACCGGATGTGCGGCAAAGACATTGTCATTCAAAAGTGCCGGATCACTGCCGATCAGACGGGCATATTCCGTCCCTGCAGGTTCGGCGTTGATCTCTTTGACGATGCGCGCATTCGGTTCCGCCGCCGTCACCACCATGCGTTTTTCGGTCGCACGCAAATGGTCGTAGGAAAACACCCGGACCGGGCAATCGGTGCGGAAAAACGTCAAAATCGCTGCGTTTTCAATGATATCCCGGCCATTGATGATAAAGGTCTCTTCGAACCGCGCGCCATCCCCCGCCGATCCGCCAAACAGCGGCACCGAGCCGAGGCCCGAGGCCAGTGCGGCGGTCAATTGATCCTCGCGTTCAGAGAGACCATCAACCAATAGCATGGCAAATTCATGGGTGAAATGCGGATAGCGGCGCGACAACAACTGTCGGGCGCGGATCAACCCGCCCATCAGATCATGCGGCGTACAGGTTTTGAGATCCGACACCAAAAGCGTCTCCACCCCAAAATGTTCGACCGGAAAGGCCAGGGCGACAATTTTGCCCTCATCATAGCCCATCGAGGTCAATTCCCCCGCCGTTGAACAGCCCATCACCCGACCCCAAGGGATCTCGGCCTTGAGGTTGCGCGCCAGGGCCACCCGGTCGGTTTCGGGTGAGAAAAACATCAAGACGATGGAAAACGGTCCCGGTCCAAGCCCTTTGATGATTTTGCGCACGGCTTCTGGATCATCGGCATCCACCTCTGCGCGGCGCACCAGCGGGGCGGCCGACAGGTCGGTCATGTGTGGCGTTTGGCCATATGTGTGCATTGGAACCTCCATCCCTTTCTCAAGGGTGGCGGAAAGTCAGCTTCCAGACAAGAGACTGTTGAAATTCGCTTCCTGCGCGATCAACACCGCCTGGGTGCGGCTTTGCACCCCAAGCTTGCGCATGATCGCGGTGACATGGGCTTTGACCGTGGTTTCCGCGATGGTCAGTTCATAGGCGATTTGTTTGTTCATTTGCCCTTCGCAGATCAATTGCAAAATGCGCGCCTGTTGCCGGGTCAGATGCGACAGCCGGATCAGCGCATCTTCGCGTGCACTGAGCGGCATATTGGCATCGCCCTCCGAAAACGCGCCCTCGGGGGCGTAAATCTCGCCACCTGCGATATGTTCAAAGGCTTTGCGAAAGGTTTCGCGGGTGGAATGTTTGGGCACAAACCCCGCCGCCCCCACCCGAATGGCAGAGCGCACCACCCGTGGCTCGGCCATGGAAGACACGATCACAATTGGCGTGTTCGGACACATTTTGGTCAGCCGCACCAAACCATCCAGCCCGTTGACATCCGGCAGGTTCAGGTCGAGCAAGATCACATCCGGTGCCTCGCCCAAGGCCAGCTGTTCCAAGGCTTCCTCCAACGCGCCTGCGGTTGCCACCGTTGCAATGCCGACCCCCGCCCGCAAGGTCATCGACAAAGCGTCGCAAAACAGCGGGTGGTCATCAACAATCAACGCTGTTTGAAAAGCACCTTCAACGCGAATGGGAGTCTTTTCGATCATGGGAAACCGCTTTCAGTTTGGGTCTGACCCGAGATTAGCAAACAGTTAGCGCATTACAAATTGCCCAAAGGTCTATGTTGTCCCTTTGCGCCCCTCACGCTGCGGTGATGTTCTCTGAGGGGGTGAGACCGCGCCCGGATCGCACCAGTTTAAACACAAGTTTGCGGTTTTCCCAAGACATTCCGAGCACGCACCAGATGCAAGAGCTGCTGCGTTTTGCGCGTTTTTGCTCTATCGTTACACCTGTTGGTGTGTCACGCCGATACAAGGGCCGCACCGCCCTGATCATGCCGCTCAACACAGGAGAAAGACGATGTTTGATCTGATTGTGAAGGGCGGCACATTGCCGGATGGGCGTGTGGCGGATGTGGCTATATTGGGCGACCGGATTGCCGAGATTGCGCCCAATATCGAATTTGAGGCCCGCAAAGTGATCGACGCCACGGGGGATCTGGTCTCGCCGCCCTTTGTCGATCCGCATTTTCATCTTGATGCCACCCTGTCCTTTGGCACGCCGCGGGTGAATGCTTCGGGCACCTTGTTGGAGGGGATCGGCCTATGGGGTGAACTGCGCGACGTCGCCACGGTGGACGACATGGTGGAGCGCGCATTGAGCTATTGCGACTGGGCCGCCTCGATGGGGCTTTTGGCGATCCGCTCGCATGTTGACACCACGCCCGATCATCTCAACACCGTCACGGCAATGTTGGAGGTGCGCGAAAAGGTCAAAGAGTACATTGACTTGCAACTCGTGGCCTTTCCGCAAGACGGGTTGTACCGATCCAAAACCGGGCGCGACAATGTGATCCGGGCGCTCGATATGGGCGTCGATGTGGTCGGCGGCATCCCGCATTTTGAACGCACCATGGCCGATGGCGCGGCCTCTTTGACCGATCTGTGCGAGATCGCCGCCGCGCGCGGCTTACCCGTCGACATCCATTGCGATGAAACCGACGACCCGATGAGCCGCCACATTGAAACGCTGGCCTATGAAACGACGCGGCTTGGGCTACAAGGCCGGGTGGCGGGCAGCCATCTGACTTCAATGCATTCGATGGACAATTATTACGTGTCGAAACTTCTGCCCTTGATCGCCGAAGCCGGGATTTCCGCCATCCCGAACCCGTTGATCAACATCGTGCTGCAAGGTCGCCATGACACATTCCCGAAACGGCGCGGCTTGACACGGGTCAAGGAAATGCAGGCCATGGGCATTCGCGTTGGCTGGGGGCAGGATTGCGTCATGGACCCGTGGTATTCGCTGGGCACCGCCGATATGTTGGATGTCGCGTTTATGGGGCTGCATGTGGCGCAGATGACCCACCCCGATGAGATGGCGCGCTGTTTCACCATGGTGACCGGGGACAATGCCGCGATCATGGGGCTTGCGGACTATGGTCTGCGCAAAGGGGCGCTGGCCTCTTTGGTGGTGCTGGACGCCGCCTCCCCAACTGAGGCGCTGCGGTTGCGACCCGCGCGTTTGGCGGTGATCGCCAAGGGCAAGGTCATTGCCCGCTCACCACGTGGCGATGCGACCCTGTCGCTGCCTGGACGCGGCGCCACGGTGCGCCGTCGCCTGATGTAAGGGCTAGAGCGCGTCCCTTGGATCATGAACCGTGTCCCTCACCTCTCGTTTGGTGGCCCTTAAATGTCATAGCCGGTAAATGTCATAGCCGGGGATTTTAGCGCTTTGATGGCGCGATTTGCGCCTCTGGCATCCCGCCATCATGTCTGTCTGGGTCGTATAATGTCGCTTGGGCGCGGCCTTCGTGTTTTGATCCGTAGAGGGCCAGATCCGCATCGTGAATCATTTTGTCAGCGCTCGGAGACGCGTAGAATTCCGTGGTTGTGATCCCGATAGACCCTGAAATCCGGCAGACTGTATCCTGATATGGGATCGGTTCCTCCAGCCGGGAAATGATCCGAGAGGCTGTGCGCATCAGCCGGTCATGATCAACAAACTTATTGAAGACCAAAACAAATTCATCGCCTCCCACCCGCGCCACCAAGTCGTCTCCACGGGTTTCTTCCAATAGAATTTTCGCCACCCGTTGCAACACCGTATCGCCTGCGGCGTGGCCCAGCGTGTCATTGACGGATTTGAAGTAATCGAGATCAAGATGCATCAATGCAAAATGAACGCCGCCACGCAACATCCGGTCCAGCACATAATCCATCGCGCGCCGATTTTTCAGCCCGGTGAGCGTATCGGTGTAGGCCTGTTCTTCGGCAGCGACCTTTGCGCCTTGCAGACGTGCATTGAGCTGTTTGGTTTCTTCAAGAACCGCCGATTTCGCCTCGACCAGATAAAGCATTTCAATCGCAAGGTCGGTATGAGCAAAATCTCCCGAGGTCAGTCGATAATCGGCCACAGCGTCAAGGATCGAGATGCCAAAAGACAGGTTCAAAATGTTGAGATTGGCCCCGTCAATGGCAATGGCCATCCCTTTCAGCGGGGTCGAAATACCGGACGTGAAGTTCAGATAGAGTTTCGTTGACAATGGCACAGGACCATCGCCCGTCCCGCGCCCGTTGTCGCGAACGGAAAACACCTCACTGATTGTTTTGCCAATCAACGTATCGGCCCTGCGCAGTTTGCCAAGCGTCGGGCCGACAAATTGGATGATCCCATCATCGTCATAAATGAGTCCCATGGGCATCAAGGCACAAACGGAGGTGGGATCAAATGTTGCATGTTTCATAAGCCATCCCCAATCCGCCCGAACAAATCGAAGGCGCGCCCTTCGGCATAGGCGACTTCGAGCAGGTTGATGGTGATCACTTCTTCGCCCGAATCCATCCATCCCGAATGTTCCAAAAACACCAAGGCCCCATAGTCATCCGCCATCGCCCGCATCACGCCAACCATAGCATAGCCAAACCCCGGCATCGCACTTGAACACCGAAGTCGGAATGTCCCGTCGCCACAGGATTCGACCGAAAGCGTCGGCACCTCAAGATCGGGCAGCGCCAATTTGGCGCGCCCTTCCAAGTCATTGAGTGAATATAGGAATTCCGTAAAATTTTCGCCGCCAAATCGCAATAATCGGCGGATTGCCTCCACATTTGGATGCGACACCAGATAGGTTCCGAGATCCTCAAGAAAAGTTTCAACAGGTTTATGCAAATGCCGCGCCGCCCGGCCCAGCACGTCCAACGTGATCTGATCCGGATAGCTCAGCATGGCTTCGAAGTTTTCAAAGCCAAGATCCGCATTTTCAGCAATATCCAACCACGCCTGCGCCCCGTAGGTATCACGCAGAAAACATTGGATCGCTCGATTTATCATCCCGTGCATGACCGGCACGCCTCTCACTTACACATGCGAAAGACTTACGTGCGCACTCTTAAGAAAGTACCAATGTCAGCGGGATTTTCCGCGTCACAGGGGCACACATCGGTAAAATTCTAAATCTCTTTGTGGCACAGCCAGTCAAAGAGGTCTGCAACACTGTCCAAGACCACATCGGCATGGGGCGCAAGTTCATGGGCCTGCGCGACCCCGGTCAAAACCGCGACGGTCATCATTCCTGCCGCACGTCCCGCCACCAGATCGTGAAGACTGTCGCCCACCATCACACAGCCCGAGGGGGCGACGCCAAGCCGTTCGGCCGCGCCCAAACACGGCCCCGGCGCGGGTTTGCCGCCATAGCCACTATCATAGCCGACCACAGCGGAAAAATGCGCCAACACATCCATTTGCCGCAGATGATCATGGGCCGAGGCCTCGAAATCATTGGTCACGACAGCAAGCGCATACCCCGCCTGCGTCAGAGCGGCACAGATGTTGCCAAGCCCCGGCACGGGCATCGGCAGAAACCGATCGGGATCGGCATCGAGCCGGGCCAAAATCTGTTGTTGAGTGAGTTGCGGAAAATGCGGCTGCAACACCTCCAAGACATCTTCGGGCGTGCCCGCGATCATCGCACTGTCGGGGTAAAACCGCACCTGTGCCATGTCAAATCCCATCGCCAGCGCCACGGCTTCCGCCTTTTCCCCCGGCCCGCCACAGATTTCAAGGATCACGCCCTGCGCCCATGGCCCCCAGCTGGCTTGAAAATCCATCAATGTACCGTCTTTATCAAACAGGATCGCGGAGATCGCAGACGGCCTTTGCTGCGGTGTCTTTGGAAAAAGTGACATGGAAGATCCTCAGGTCCAGTGGATGTCTGCGCCGCCCGGAAGCGCCTGACGCGCACGCATTGGATCGTGTGGATCAAGACCGGTCGCCGTGGCACAGGCGTTAACCCATTCATCGTTCATGGTCACGAAATCGAGAACCGCCGCGAGCACGTCCATCTCCGTGGCGCGCGCGCGCAACTCCTCCGGGCTCATGCCGCTAGAGCCCAGAAAAATAGGCAAAATTTCTTCATCTCCAACCAGCCATGCCAAGGTTTTGAGGGCAATCACTTCGGCGGATTCCTGCTTCATCTGTGGATAACTCCGTAGGTTGGAAACGCTTTCTTAACCTTTCTCAACCAAATTCCCCAACAGGTGCAACAGCATTCGACACACGAAACCCAAAGCCGGCAAAATAACACGGCTCTCTGAGAGGTCCCTATGGCGGGCAGGATTTTGATCGCGGACAACGTGCCGACCAATCGCATCATCCTAAAGGTGAAACTCGCTTCTGCCTTTTATGATGTGTCTCAGGCGGCCACAGGGTCTGACGCCCTTGCCCGCGCGCGTGAGTTGCGGCCAAATCTGATCATTCTGGATGGCAATCTGGGCGATATGACGGGGTATGCGGCCTGTGCCGCGCTCAAAAAAGACCCGCTCACCGCCCATATTCCCGTCGCCATCATCACCCCGGCCCATGACACGAGTGCGCGGATTGCCGCCCTCAAAGCGGGTGCCGATGAGTTCCTCACCAAACCGCTGGATGAGCTGACGCTGACCGCCCGAGTGCGCGCTTTGATGCGGGCCTCGGCCACCTCCGAGGAATTGCGTCGGCGTAACGAAACGGCCCATGCGCTTGGGTTTTCCGAACCGGCGAGCCATTTTGAAACCCCGGGCAAAATCACCCTCATCGGGGCCACGGCCGAAGAGGCGATGACCTGGCGCGCCGGTTTGCGCGGCATGACGTCAGACGAGATCGTGATCGAACGGGGGGATCATGTGTTGGAGGCGATCTACAATGGGAATATCTCTGACCTGTATGTGATTTCGGCGCAGTTTGGTGGTGGAACGGAGGGGCTTCGGTTGATCTCTGACCTGCGCGCCCGCGATGCGACCCGGACCTCCGGCATCGTCGTTGTGCATGGTCAACAGGACCGGCGCGAGGCATTGATGGCGCTTGATCTGGGTGCCAATGATCTGATCACCCGCGGGGCTGACCCGGAAGAAATGGCCCTGCGCCTGCGCACGCAAATGCGCCGCAAAAAAGAATCTGATCAGCTCAAACAAACCTTTGATGAGGGATTGCGTTTGGCGACAATCGACAGCCTCACCGGGTTGTACAATCGCCGATATGCCCTGCCCCATCTTGAGAAAATCGCTAAGGAAGCCTGTGAGAACGGGCAACATTTTGCCCTGATGTTGGTGGATATTGATCGATTCAAATCGGTCAATGACAGCTATGGTCATGCGGTCGGGGATGATGTTTTGGTCGAAGTGGCGCATCGGATGCGCGACAATCTGCGCGGCATGGATTTGGTGGCGCGGTTTGGCGGCGAGGAGTTTTTGGTCTGTATGCCGATGACCACTTTGATGGAGGCGCGCGCCGCCGCCGAACGGTTGCGCGTGGCGATCTGTGCCCGCCCGGTCGCGATCTCCGCCGATGGCACACCGATCACCGTCTCCGCCTCGATCGGTCTGGCCATGGGCGGCGGAATGGGCGTGCACGCCCCGAAAGTCTCCGATCTGATCGCCATCGCCGATCAGGCGCTTTACGGGGCCAAAGCCGAGGGGCGCAATCAGGTCGCTCTGGGTTCTTACGCGGCCTAAAGCCTCTCACCAAAGTAAAAGGCGCCCGCAGGCGCCTCTTTATGCGGTTTTCCCTCTGGTCGCGTCTTAATTCTGCTTTTGACCTTCGCGCGGCGCATCGCGCGATCCATCACCCGTATGTGGCGAGCGTGGCGGTTTTTTCAGCATTTCCTCAAGACGCATCGCATAGGCTGCGCGGTCTGGGGCACTCATCTGAGCGATTTGATCGACAACGATCTGTGCGCCGATCTCTTGGCGGCTGGAAAATTTCTGTTGCTGTTGCAGCAAAAGCGTTTCAAAGGCCTGCCGGTCAAACGGTTCGGCCTTCAGCGCCGTAATCATCTGCGCGAACACGACTTTCACCTCGGCCCGCGCCGCGCGCGGGTCCCCGGCGGAGCGAATAAACATGCGCCCGACATCACGGCGGTCTTTGGTTTCCAACGCGCCGACGAAGGGACCAAAGCCAAAATCGCGCACCTGCATCGCCCGCGCCCGGTCCATCCCCGCATCCCAGCGCAACAATGCGCCTGCCACCGTGCCAATCACCGCAAGGTTCAGCGCCAGCGACACCACCAAAACCACGCGGCTCCAGCGAAACGGCTGTTTCGGCGTACCCTCGGCGGCCACAGGCGCGGGCGTCATTTGGCTGTCATCCGTCATGGCTTATCCTTCCAAAGCGAGATCGTAGAAACTTGGGACCAAAGCATCAAGCGCATCGCCCGCCGCCGTCGTCTCGACCGTGGCGCTCTCGCTGTAGCTGCCCGTCGCCAAATTGGTCACCGTTGAGGGCGCGCCCAGCCCAATCGCCAGCCCCGTGACCGCCGCCGAGGCCAATCCCGCCACCGCCCGCCATCCGCCCAGCGCCGCGACCATGGCCGCCAGCATGGGATGACGTTGTGTCGGACGCAGGGCCGCGCGACGTGCCGCCTCTTGGCGCGTACGGGTGGCGATTTGGGTTTCGGCATCGGCCATGACGGCGGCCAAAAGCGCAGTCGAGGGCATCACAGCCTCGTCGCGCGCCTCGGCAAACAGCGCCTCAAGCGATTGATCTGAAAGACCATCTGTCATTTTGTCATCACGATGCGTCATCTTCGAACCCCAGTCTGTCGCGCTGCGCGGCCAATGCCTGCGTCAGGGCGCGTTTGCCTCGGGCGGTCAAACTTTCCACCGCCTCGACGCTAATGTCCAACACTTCGGCAATCTCAGGATTGCCCAAACCTTCAATGTGGCGCAACACCACCGCTTCGCGTTGTCGATCCGGCAAAGTTGCCAGTGCCGCGTTCAACGCATCGACCCGCTCCCGCTGGATCATCACCGCCTCTTGTGAGGGCCGATCATCCTCGGGCTCGGCAATCTCGTCCAGGGCACTGCCGCGTTTTTTGCGCAGCCGATCCGTGCACAGGTTGGTCACCACCCGGTAGAGCCATGTGGTGACCTTGGCCTCGCCTTGCCGCCATTCGGGGGCGATTTTCCACAGTCTGAGCATTGCCTCCTGAGCCACATCTTCGGCCTCCGCCCGATCACGCAACAGCCGCGCGGCATAGCCCAGAACCTTTGGTGTCAAACGCAACGTCAACGCGCGCGCCGAGGCCGCATCGCCATTGCCAAAGGCAATCAGCAACGCGTCATCAGAGACATCGTTCAGGGCGTCAAAGGGCATATCCATCACCGGCTATGGCTATCTCAAACGGTTGGTGGCGTCCATCGTAAGGCGGCGGGGAAGAGAGATCTCTTCCCCCGCGCACCCAGCGCTTAGTTCCGGCCCTGCCCCGGGCCTTTCATGCCTGAACGCCCGTCTTGCATATGGCCCTGCATCCGCTGTTGCATCAGTGCCAGTTCTTCTTGGCTGATCGCGCCATCCTTGTCGCGGTCCAGCCGGTCAAACAGGCTCACGCGCGGGGCGTTGCCCATTTCTTCGGCGCTCAACACACCATCGCCATCGGTGTCGCGGTTTTGGATCATGGCTTCGGCACGCATCTGCATCCGGCTCATGCGCTGTGCCTCTTGGTGGGCGAGCAATTCAGTCGCATCCACTGTGCCATTGCCATCCGCATCCACTTCGGCAAACCGTGCCGCTTTGAACGCATCGACCTCGGCCAAGGACAGTTTGCCATCGCCATCGGTGTCCACAGTGGCAAAATCAAACTCCGGTCCAAACGGCATAAACCCGTCTTGACCGGCCATTCTCATATCACCACGCATCCCGCCCATTTGGGTGTGATTGCCTGAGCCACCAGCGGCAAACGCCGCGACAGACCCGCCAAGCACGGCGACAAAAGCGAGGGCAGAGACAAATGTATTGCGTTTCATGTTCATTTCCTTTTCACAGGGTTACTCCTGCGCGCCGCTGCGACCTCGCTTCGAGACCTACATGCGGCGCGCTTTGATACTTATGAAACGGGCCACCCTCGCACTTCCGTCGCAAACGGCTCAAATAATGTGAAAGACACTCCCCCCCGAACGCGACATCGGGACGCAAGGACAAAGCGCGCAGCTTTGCGTAAGACTTTGTCGCTTATACTCACGCCCATATCCGCAAAGAGGCGAACCGCACATGACCGACACGACTCAGGGCCTCAGCGCCACCCCCTCCTCCCTGTCTGACACCGCCCCGGCGCGTGCAGGCGAACGCGAAATGCGCCCCGCCCTTTTGCGCGGCTGGAAACGGCGCTGCCCCTCCTGTGGCGGTGGTCCGATGATGAAAGGCTATTTGAAAGTCCGCGATGAATGTCCGGTCTGCGGCGAAGAATTGTTTCATCACCGTGCCGATGACGGCCCTGCCTATCTGACCATTTTGATTGTCGGTCACCTGATGGCGCCGCTTTTGGGCTGGGCTTTTATCGAATTCCGCCCCGATCCTTTGGTTTTGATCGCGATTTTTGCCACGGGCACCGTTGCCTTGTCGCTGTTCCTGTTGCCGCGGTTCAAAGGCATGATCGTGGCGTTTCAATGGGCCAAACGGATGAATGGCTTTGGCGATGACGCCTGAGCGATCCGCCCTTATAGCTCTTTTATAGCTCTTTGCTGAAATGCACCCGCTGATACCCGTCGCTTTCACCGCGATGGGTCTCGGAAAATCCCAGTTTGGGATAGAGGACCAGCGGCCCCTCCATCACCACATTGGTATAAACGTCGATACGGTGCGACCCCATCCTGCGCGCCTGCTCTTCGGCCCGCGAGATCAACAACCGCGCCAGCCCGCGCCCCTGCGCCGCCTCAGCCACCGCCAGAACATCCAGCATCGCCGTGCCGCCGTCTTGGGCGTAGAGATAGACCATGCCGAGCACCTCCGCGCCATCAATGGCCACGCTCACCAAGCCCGTTTCGACCAATGCCGCATAGTCATAAAATGTCGGTGCCGGGGGCTTGCCAATCTTTGGCGTGTAAATCGCAAAGGCCTCGGCCACCAAGCGCGTCACCGCCTCTGTGTCCGCGCGCGTCGCGGAGCGTAACACGATCTCGTCCATGCGCCCCCTGTCGTCTCTGTCTGCGGTTCCGCCCAGCCTAACCTTGTCATAGCCTTCTGACGAGCCTGTTCTTGCGCACCCCCTCTGTGCACCCCCTGTGCATCCGCCTGCGGTCGCGCCCCGGTTGACAGAGGCGCGTGGTCGCGAAACGGTGTCCCAACCGACGTTCCCCCGTAAAGAGACCGCCATGCCCCAAACTGACATGCCCAAAACCCACGTGCCACAAACCGACATGACCCAAACAGATTTCCCGCTGCTCGACCTTGCCGCCTTTGCCGCAGCCGATGCCACCGACAAGGCCAAAATTGCCGCCGAGGTGGACCGCATCTGTGTCGAAACCGGGTTTCTTGCCGTCACGGGTCATGGCGTGCCACAGCCGGTGATCGACGCGATTTGGGCCAAGGCGCGCGGCTTTTTCGATCTTGCGCCCGAGGTTAAACACGGCGTCGCCCCGGCCCCCGGCGCGCCCTATGGCTATCTTGGTCCGGGCACAGAGGCCTTGGCCAAATCACGCGGCGAAGACACGCCACCCGACCTGAAGGAAAGCTTCAACGGCGGGCCTTTAAGCACCCCACCCGGCGAGACCGACCCCGATGCTTTGGCCTTTTGCTATGCGCCCACACCTTGGCCAGAGATGCCCGGTTTCCGCGCGGCATGGTGCGCCTATTATACTGAGATGGAGGCGCTCGCCGCCCGGATCATGGAGGTCTTTGCCATTGCGCTCGATCTGCCGCAGGATCATTTCGCGGCCTTTATCGACACGCCGATCTCGGCGCTGCGCGCGCTGAATTACCCGGCCCAAGACAGCACTCCGAAAGAAAACCAACTGCGCGCCGGGGCGCATACGGATTACGGCTCGCTCACGATCCTGTTGCCCGAACCCGGCTCGCGTGGCCTTGAAATCCTCACACCTGAGGGCGAATGGCGCGGCGTACCGCCGATTGACGGCGCGTTTGTGATCAACATCGGCGATCTGATGACGCTTTGGACGGCTGGGCGCTGGACCTCGACCCTGCACCGTGTTGTCACCCCGCCCGATTGGGCATTCAGGCGGCGGATGTCCTTGGCGTTTTTCCACCAACCCAATTGGCACGCCGAGATCACCCCTCTGTCGGGTGCGGCCACAAAACCCGTCACCTCCGGCCCCTATCTGATGAGCAAATTCGCCGCCGCCAACGGCTGACACACAAAGGCCCCATCCTTGCGGACAGGCCTTTGCCTTCATTGCAGATCAAATACTCTTACCTGAGCCTTAGACTTTGCCGTTGCGTCCGCGCCGCGCGTCCGGATGCAATGCCGTGCCTAAGATATGTTCGGAGCGATGCACCACATGGCCCGCATTGCCCACGATCAACGGATCCGGCTGGCCGATCAATTCCAAATCCTTGTCCGGGTAATCGATGGTGGACAGGAAATGTTTCATACATTCCACCCGCGCGCGCTTTTTGTCGTTGGATTTCACAATCGTCCACGGCGCATCGGCCGTGTCGGTGTAGAAAAACATCGCCTCTTTCGCCTCGGTGTAATCGTCCCATTTGTCCAATGAGGCCTTGTCAATCGGCGAGAGTTTCCACTGTTTCAGCGGATCGTTTTCGCGCGAGGCAAAGCGGCGTTGTTGTTCGACTTGGGTCACCGAGAACCAGTATTTATAAAGCCGGATGCCCGAACGCGTCAGCATCCGTTCAAATTCCGGCGTCTGGCGCATGAATTCAAGGTAATCATTAGGACTGCAAAACCCCATCACCCGTTCCACGCCTGCCCGATTGTACCATGAGCGGTCATAGAGCACGAATTCGCCCGCGGTCGGCAGATGTTCGACATAGCGTTGAAAAAACCATTGGCCGCGCTCTTCGTCGGTCGGTTTGTTCAGCGCCACCACACGAGCGTGGCGCGGGTTCATATGCTCCATGAACCGTTTGATCGTGCCGCCCTTGCCCGCCGCATCGCGGCCCTCAAACAGCAACACGAATTTCTCGCCCGTCTCTTGCGCCCAAATCTGGGCCTTCAACAATTCGGCCTGAAGCGCAACTTTCGTGGTCTCATATTCCACCCGCGTCATCTTTTTGCGGTAGGGGTATTTCCCGGTCTCAAAGGCCGCACGGATTTTATCCGGCGTCACGGTTGGAAATGTTTTAGGTCCACCGCGTGTGGTCGGTTCCGTCACCATGCCGTTCGCCGCCACAGGCATGGTCTCGACCGCAACGCCCTCCTGCCCCGCCAAAGGTTCATTTTTCACAGCGGCAGGCACAGCTTTTACAGTCGTCGTCATGCGGGCGGTTCTCCATTTTTACATCTGTTACACCTCTGTTACATGAAATCTCTTTCTCTTTCCTTGATCTGAAGCAAGGTTTTGACCCTGCCCAACAGAGCGGTGCCTCAACAGCTTGCGTCACCCGGTTCTGAATGGTCTAATCCTAGCCCAACGAGCAAACTCTAAGAATCGAGCGCCACACCCATGTCCGACGATCTCCTTTCCGGCCAACCCGATCCCAATCTCAAAGCCAAAGCCTCCACCTATGACGCCTCCTCCATTCAAGTCCTCGAAGACATGGAACACGTCCGGCTGCGCCCCGGCATGTATATCGGCGGTAAGGATGAGCGCGCTTTGCATCACATGGTGGCCGAGATCATCGACAACTCGATGGACGAAGCCGTCGCCGGACACGCGTCCTGGATTGAGGTCGAGCTGCATGAAAACGGCCATGTCTCCGTGCGTGACAACGGTCGCGGCATCCCGATTGGTGCGCATCCGAAAGACCCGTCGAAAACTGCGCTCGAAATCATTTTCTGTACCCTGAACGCCGGCGGCAAATTCTCTGGCGACAGCTATGAAACCTCCGGCGGTCTGCATGGCGTCGGCTCCTCTGTGGTCAACGCGCTGTCCGATCACCTGCGCGTCGAAGTGGCGCAAAGCAAAGAGCTTTACGCCATGGAATTTTCCCGCGGTGTCCCGCAGGGCAAGCTGGCCAAAATCGGTGCGGCTCCGAACCGGCGTGGCACCTCCGTGACCTTTCACCCGGACCCCGAGATTTTCGGCGCGCTCAAACTCAAACCCGCCCGCCTTTTTGCCATGGCGCGGTCCAAAGCCTATCTGTTTTCCGGCGTCGAAATCCGTTGGAAAACCGCGATCAAGGACGGGGACACGCCGCTTGAGGCAAAATTCCATTTCCCCGGCGGGCTTGCCGATTACCTCTCAGAGACCATGGGCGGCGCCACCACCTATGCCGACAAACCCTTTGCGGGGTCCGTGTCTTTTGAAAAATTCAAAGCCCCCGGCAAGGTCGAATGGGCGATCAATTGGACGCCTGCGCGCGATGGTTTTATCCAGTCCTATTGCAACACCGTGCCCACCCCGGAAGGCGGCACTCACGAGGCCGGATTTTGGGCCGCGATCCTGAAAGGCATCAAGGCTTACGGCGAGTTGGTCGGCAATAAAAAGGCCCAAAACATCACCCGCGAAGACCTGACCACGGGGGCGGGCGCTTTGGTGTCCTGTTTCATCCGCGAGCCGGAATTCGTCGGCCAGACCAAGGACCGTTTGGCCACCACAGAGGCGCAGCGCATGGTCGAAAACTCCGTGCGCGATCACTTTGACAACTGGCTGGCCGCCGATACGAAATCCGCCGGGTCGATCCTCGACTTCCTCGTGCTGCGCGCCGAGGAACGCCTGCGTCGTCGTCAGGAGAAAGAGACCCAGCGCAAGACCGCGACCAAGAAACTGCGGCTTCCGGGCAAGCTCACCGATTGCTCATCGAAAGACCGCGTCGGCACCGAATTGTTCATCGTCGAGGGCGACTCTGCGGGCGGCTCCGCCAAGGGCGCGCGCAAACGCGAAACGCAGGCTTTGCTGCCGCTTAAGGGCAAAATCCTAAACGTCTTGGGCGCGGCCTCCGGCAAGCTCAACACCAACCAGGAAATCTCGGACCTCTGCGAAGCCTTGGGCGTCCAAATGGGCACGCGCTTTAACGTCGAAGACCTGCGTTATGAGAAAATCATCATCATGACCGATGCGGACGTCGATGGGGCCCATATTGCCGCCCTGTTGATGACCTTCTTCTACACCCAAATGCGCCCGCTGATCGACCAAGGCCACCTGTATCTCGCCTGCCCGCCGCTCTACCGCCTGACCCAAGGCGCGAAACGGCTTTATGTCTCTGATGATGCTGAGAAAAATGAGTGGATGGAAAAGGGTCTTGGCGGCAAGGGCAAGATTGACGTGCAGCGGTTCAAAGGCCTTGGCGAAATGGACGCGAAGGATTTGAAAGAGACCACAATGGACCCCAAATCCCGCAAGCTGATCCGGGTGACAATCCAAGAGGATTTCCCCGGAGAGACGGCGGATTTGGTCGAGCGCTTGATGGGGAAAAAACCGGAACTGCGGTATCAGTACATTCAAGAAAACGCGCAGTTTGTTGAGGAGCTGGATGTGTAGAGATTTCTCGTGAGCGGGGCTCACGAGAAGGAGGGAATTTATTGCCAGTACCAGATTACCAAACACTAATGTTGCCTGTGCTGAAGCTCTTCGCACAAGGTAAGTCCAGCATTTCTGAGTGCTTAGATGATTTAAAACGCGAATTCGACATATCGGAAGAAGAGGCAGAAGAACTCCTCCCAAGTGGCAAGATGACCTACCTAGGAAATCGCGCTCACTGGGCTCGAACATATCTAGGTAAAGCTGGGTTGCTTCGCTCCCCGAAAAGGGGAGTCCATGAAATAACAGAACTAGGACGCCAATTTCTTGCGAATAACCCTAAGGAACTCAACAACAAGGTACTTGAGAAGTTCTCGGATTTTTCTGAGTGGCGCTCAAACAGCCTTCCAAACGATTCTGTAATCTCTGAGGCGCAAGCCGTCAAAACACGGGTCACTGATGACCAGACGCCCGAAGACGCAATTCATGAAGCGAGTGCAGTTCTCAATCGGGCGCTTCGCGACGACCTGCTGACTGAACTCCTACGCGTCAGCCCTGCCCGTTTTGAACAGCTTATTCTCGACGTCCTATCTGCCATGGGTTTTGGCGGCGGGAAACTATCTAACAAAACGTTGACCCCAATCTCAGGAGACGGTGGGATTGATGGCGTGATCAATGAAGACGCACTAGGACTCGACGCCGTCTATATTCAGGCAAAAAGATATGCTGCTGAAAATAAAGTAGGGCGCCCAGACATTCAGCGTTTTGTTGGCTCTCTAACTGGCGAAAGCGCAACCAAGGGCGTCTTCGTAACGACCTCTGACTTCTCAAGAGAAGCAAACGAATATGTCCAACGTGTGCAACAACGCATCGTGCTTATAAATGGTCAGCGTCTTGCGCAGCTTATGATCGAACACAACGTTGGAGTACGAGTTCAATCAACCGTGACAATCAAAAAACTAGACGATGACTATTTCACAAGCGATTAACCCCAAGCGCCCACTAAAAAGAGACTAGATGGGCCGTTCTACCATTTGAGCACCTAAAGGGCCGTTGGGATCTTGGTTGTCCAATCCAATCAGCCCCATTCCGCCCATCACGAAACTGTCAGGCACCCTTTCCCCGCCGCCTCCGGTATAGTGCTGAAAACCCATTTGGAGGCTCGCATGTCCAATCTGACCAAACCGCTTCTTATCGCCGTCATGGCCCTCACCGCCGCGCCGGCCTTGGCGGATAAAGGCTATAACAACGGCAAAGGCTGGGGCGTCGGTCACATCCCGCCCGGCCATGCCAAGAAAATGCGCTATGGCTACGGGGATCGCCTACCAGAGGGCTATGTGATCCTGCGCGATTATGATCGCTATCGCCTGCCTGACCCGGACGGCGACCGCTATGCGCAATATGACGGGCAACTCTATAAGGTCGCCCGCGATGCCGCCACCGTGGTTTCGGCCATCGGGATTATGTCTGATCTGTTGAATTGACCTTTTAGGGGTCGGCCCTCAGCACGGGCGGGGCCGCCCCAAATTCATCCGACACACATCATGCATCTTTTGCATGAAAACAGCGACTTACAGTCCATTCCTTACGTTGGGGCGACCTGTCCCATATCCAGCTTCACCACCCGGTCCATCTTGGCCGCCAACTCATGGTTGTGCGTGGCGATCAGCGCAGACAAGCCCTCGTCGCGGACCAGTTCCATCAGCACGTCAAACACCAAATCCGAGGTTTCTGGATCAAGATTCCCGGTCGGCTCATCCGCCAGCAAAAGCCCCGGCCCGTTGGCCAGCGCCCGGCAAAATGCCACCCGTTGTTGCTCGCCCCCCGACAGGGCTGCGGGGCGGTGGGTGGCGCGGCGGGAGATGCCGACTTTGTCCAATAACGCCATCGCGCGGGCTTCGGCCTCGGCCTGAGGCACGGCATTGGCAAGCTGCGGCAGCACCACGTTTTCAAGCGCGGTGAATTCCGGCAGCAGGTGGTGAAATTGGTAGATGAACCCAACGCCCGCGCGGCGCATCGCGGTGCGCCGACGATCGCCCAGACCCGTCATGTCCTGCCCATCAATCGTCACCGTCCCCGCGTCCGGCACGTCCAACAGCCCGGCAATGTGCAACAGCGTCGATTTCCCTGCCCCCGACGGCGCGGTCAGGGCCACGACCTCGCCGCGTTTGAGGATCAAATCAATGCCGCGCAGGACCTCGATCTGATTGGGCTTTCCGGCGTTGTAGGTCTTGGTGATGCCTTTGATCTCTAACATATTATTCATACCGCAGCGCCTCCACCGGGTTCATCCGCGCGGCTCGGCGCGCCGGGAAAATCGTGACCACAAAGGACAGGCCAAGCGAGAGCGACACCGCCTTAAACACATCCGCCGCGCGCAACTCCGCCGGCAGCGCATAGATGCCCCGGATCGACGGATCCCACGCGCCGCCGCCATTCATCCAATTCACAAAGGACATGATCTGATCAATGTAGATGGCAAACAGCGAGCCGATGAGCACGCCAAACACCGTGCCGACCACGCCAGTGAGCGAGCCACAGATGAAAAAGATCCGCAGCACGGAAGCCTCGGTCAGCCCGATGGTGCGCAAAATGCCAATGTCGCGACCTTTGTTTTTGACCAGCATGATCAAGCCAGACACGATATTCATCGCCGCAATCAACACAAGGACCGAGAGGATGACGAACATCACATTGTCCTCAATATCGAGTGCGCGCAGGAATGACCCCGACGCATCGCGCCAGGTCCAAACCAGCCCGCGCTCCCCCACCGCTTGCAGCAGGGGAATGGCCATGTCATCGACCGCTTCGGGATGGGTCAGCATGACCTCGATCTCATCGGCAGTGTCGCCGCGGTTGAAATAGGTTTGCGCCTCAGCGAAAGGCAGGTAAACTCGTGTTTTATCAATATCATAGCGACCCGCGGAAAAGACATAAACAACCTCGAAAGAGGACACGCGCGGGCTTGTACCAAAGGCGGTCTTGGCCCCGTCCGGCGAGATCAATTTGATCTTATCGCCGACCGTCACGCCCAGCTCACGCGCCACACCGGAGCCGATGGCAACGCCCTCACTGAAGCGGGTGACATCGCCCCAGTGGTCGTCCGGAGTGATCGCCACGCGGGGAATGGTCATCAGGTCGTCAGGCGCGATGCCGTAAATCTCGACCCCCGCATTGGAGCCACGATAAGAGGCCAAAACCTGTCCCTTCACCAAAGGTGCGGCGCGGGTGACGCCGGGCACGGCGGCAAGGGATTTGGCCCATTGCGTGTAGTCCGGGATGGTGCGCGCGGTTTGGCCCGCCTCATCTACATAGATCGAGGAATAGACCGTCACATGGGCGTTGGAGCCAAGGATGGTGGCAACAAATTCATTGCGGAACCCAGTGCGCACGGCCAATGTGATGATCAGCGCCGCCACCGCCAAAGTGATGCCGATCAGAGAGATCCAGGTCATCACCGAGACGCCGCCTTCTTCGCGCCGCGCCCGCAGATAAGCCCATGCGATTTTCCACTCAAAGCGCGAGAAGGGCTTGGTTGATTTGGCCTGTGTCATGGTCCGATGGGGCTCCGTTTAAAGTTGCCAGACCATTCCCTTTGACAGGGCAAAGGTCAAGCGCCCGCCCGGATTTTGCACAAACAGACGCGTGAACAGAGCGTTATAGTTATGGCTTAGAAGGTCAGCCCGTCTTTGGATTTGCGGCGCTTGAACGGCCAAGCCAAAAGCCACAACACGGCAAACACGCCGCCCCATCCGGAGAAATACCCGATCAGCGCGGACAGGCCACCCGCCACGGACAGCGGCATGGCAGGCACGAAATTGTCCCATGTGGTGCGGGCCAATTCAAAGTCGGAGATGCGCTGTGGCATAGTCAGACGCTCCAGCGGCGAGGCATCGCGCAGCATCGCCAAATCTTCGGACAAGCGATCATAGCGGGCGAAGGTGATGCGCATATCGCGGCGACGATTTTCCAAAAACACCGAACCGCCCATCGAGGCCAGTGCAGCCTCGCGCGTCATGTCGGCCTTTTGCGCCGAGGCGTCAAAATCCGTGATCACAACGGCAAGTGCATCCACCTGACCGCCGAGCCTTTGGGTATATTGTTGGGAAAACTCTGGGAACTGGGAAACAATGGCAGCCCCAAACAGGCCACCCACAAGTGTGAGTGTTTTGACGATCATGTCGCGCTCCTCTGCCTCGCCCCCATCTGACGCGGGGGTCGTGGCGCGAAGGTTAAAAGGATTCGGGGGCGCAAGACAAACATGTCCCCACCCCCGATGGTCAAAACCGCGATTTCTTGCCTATTGCGGCCAAGATCGGCGTTTATAAATCCGCGTAAACCTTTGCGATTTTCGCCTTACAATTCCGCGTAAATTTTAGCAATTTTCGCTTTATAGCTCCGCGTAAATTTTAGCAATTTTCGCGATGGCCAATTCCGGCGTCAACTCTTCGCTCTCGCCCGTGCGTCGCGAGGTGACTTCGACAACACCGTTTTTCAAACCGCGCGGACCAACGGTGATCCGCCACGGCAGGCCGATGATGTCCATGGTGGCAAATTTGCCGCCCGCGCGTTCGTCCCGGTCATCATACAAAGGCTCAAGCCCAAGCGCCTCGAAGGATTTGTACAGCGCCTCACAGGCCCCATCCGCCTCCGCATCGCCCTGTTTCAGATTGACGATGCCAACATGAAAGGGCGTCACGCCTTCGGGCCAGATGATGCCTTTGTCATCGTGATTGGCTTCGATCAACGCGCCCAAAAGGCGGGACACGCCAATGCCGTGCGAACCCATTTGGACCGGTGTCGGTTTGCCATCCGGGCCTTGGACGGTTGCGCCCATGGCTTCGGAATATTTGGTGCCAAAAAAGAAAATCTGACCGACTTCGATGCCACGCGCCACGCGACGGCGCTCTTCGGGGACTTGGTCGAACAGGGCGGCGTCGTGGGTTTCATCGGTGCGGGCATAGAGCGAGGTGAATTCTTTCATCACCGCATGACAGGCCTCATGGCTGTCGTAATCAATCTCGCGTTTGCCGAGTTTGATGTCGGTGACGGCGGCGTCATAAAACACCTCGGATTCACCCGTTTCGGCCAGCACGAGGAACTCATGGGTGTCATCGCCGCCAATCGGACCGGAATCGGCGCGCATCGGAATCGCCTGAAGGCCCATGCGCTCATAAGTGCGGATATAGCTGACCAGATGACGGTTGTAGGAGTGCATCGCATCCTCAACGGTCAGATCAAAGTTATAACCGTCTTTCATCAGGAATTCGCGGCCCCGCATCACGCCAAAGCGCGGACGGACTTCGTCGCGGAATTTCCATTGAATGTGGTAAAGTGTGAGCGGCAAGTCTTTGTAACTGCGCACATAAGAGCGAAAGATGTCGGTGATCATCTCCTCGTTGGTGGGCCCGTAAAGCATATCGCGGCCATGGCGGTCGGTGATGCGCAGCATCTCTTCGCCATAATCATCATAGCGCCCGCTTTCGCGCCACAAATCGGCGGACTGGAGCGTCGGCATCAAGAGCGGGATATGACCCGCACGCTGTTGCTCTTCGTGGACGATCTGTTCCACTTTTTTCAGGACCTTGTAGCCCAGAGGCAGCCAGGAATAGATCCCCGCCGCCTGTTGGCGGATCATGCCCGCGCGCAACATCAGGCGGTGCGAGACAATTTGGGCCTCAGACGGCGTTTCTTTCAGAACCGGGAGAAAATAGCGCGACAGACGCATGCGGGGATGCCCTCAAGTGATGATCAGGTTTGCTTCGGTCTAAGCGATCACCATGGAGCACACAAGCCAAAGCAGCACCAAACGCCTGTTCCCCGACCGTTCCGGCCCTTGCGGCCCTTGCGACACAGGGCCATGGCGGGTCTGATCGCGTCGCTTCCCCTTGAAACCTGTCCCTTCACGGGCGATATGGGAGCAAAGCAAAGCGACACCAAAGGGATACTATGGCGTTACCAGTCCGCGATCAGATGAAATACTGGGGCTTTGCGGCGGCGGGGTTCTTTGCGCTGTTGTGGTTGCTCGGCGATGTGATTTTGCCCTTCGTCTTAGGCATGGCGGTGGCCTATATGCTGGACCCGGTGGCGGATCGGCTTGAATCTTGGGGGTTTAGCCGGGTGGCCGCCACATTGACGATCACCCTGTCCGCCGTCATCCTGTTTGTGCTGGCCGCCTTGGTGGTCTTGCCGACGCTGGTGCGCCAAGCGACCGATCTGGTCAACACAGCGCCGGACCTGTTCAACAATCTCCAGACATTTTTGACCGCAAAATTCCCGGTTTTGCTGGATGAAAACTCGCAATTGCACCAAACCCTATTGCAAATCGGCGAGGCCATACGGTCAAAAGGCGGCGCGCTTTTGTCCTCTGTGCTCTCCTCGGCGATGAGCGTGTTTAACATCGCGGTGCTGCTCGTGCTGGTGCCCGTGATCACCTTTTACCTGTTGCTCGACTGGGACCGGATGGTCGCCGAAGTCGACAAGCTTTTGCCACGCGATTACGCCCCGGTGATCCGTAGCCTGGCCTCTGACATCGACCGCACACTGGCCTCGTTCATCCGCGGCCAGGGCACGGTCTGTCTGATTTTGGGAACGTTTTATGCCGCAAGCCTGATGCTGGTGGGGTTGAAATTCGGCCTGGTCGCCGGTGCCATTGCCGGAATCCTGACCTTTATCCCCTATGTCGGCGTCGCCGTTGGCGGCGTTTTGGCCATCGGTCTGGCGCTGTTTCAGTTCTGGGGTGAATGGTATTGGATCGCCGCCGTGGTTGGCATTTTTGTCTTTGGGCAATTTGTTGAGGGCAATATCCTGACCCCCAATCTGGTCGGCTCCTCCGTCGGCTTGCACCCGGTGTGGCTGATCTTTGCGCTGTCTGCCTTTGGCACGGTGTTTGGCTTTGTCGGGATGTTGGTGGCCGTGCCGCTTGCCGCCGCCCTTGGCGTTGTCGCGCGGTTCGCCGCCAATCAATACCGCGAGGGCCGCCTCTATAGGGGCCTTTCCGATGAGGCTGCCCCGATGCCCGCGGACCAATCTGAACTTGACAGCACACGCGGCGGCGAAAGCTAAGCCATGGCTGAGCAACTCACCTTGGATTTGCCAGCCCGTGAAGCGCTGGGACGGGATGCATTTTTTGTTGCGCCCTCCAATATGTTGGCGCTGGCCACTTTGGACGCGACGGAGACATGGCCCTCGGGCAAGCTGGTCCTGATCGGCCCGGCAGGCGCGGGCAAAACCCATATGGCACAGGTCTGGGCCAATGATCGCGATGCCGTGATCCTCGCCTCAGCAGATTTGGCAGAGGCCGACATCCCCGCCCTCGCCGCGCGCCGCTTTGTTGTGGTTGAAGACGCTGATCGGCTGCCTGATCTGCCCGATGCGCGCGCCGCAGAAGAGGCCTTGTTTCACCTGCACAACCTGACCTTGGCCGAGGGTGGACGGCTTTTGCTGACCGCATGCACGGCACCAAACCGCTGGGCGCTGTCTCTGCCCGATCTGGCCTCGCGGATGCAGGGCACCACCGTGGCACATATCGAGCCGCCCGATGACATGTTGTTGACCGTGCTTTTGGTCAAACAATTTGAGGACCGTCAACTCATCGTGCCCGAGCACCTGATCACATGGCTGGTCAAACGTATGGAACGCTCGGCAGCGGCGGCGCGCGACATTGTCGAGGCTTTGGACCGCGAGGCCCTGCGTGCCGGAAAACCGATTTCGCGCGCCTTGGCGGCGCGGATTTTGGAGTCTGAGCGCTAAATTCACACCCGATTTCTTTTCTGCACAGATTTCAAGCAATTGACAGGACCCTATCGCATTTGGCACTGTCGCACGCGAAGCGAAAGCCTTTTGCAATCGACTTGAGACATGGGTAAATTGTAAAAGGCTCACACCTTCGCAATGTTGCACGGCGTTTCCCGAAAACCTGTTTCTCAGGTTTTTCGCAAAACGCTTTAGGGGATACACTTTGACCACATCGACGGATGCCGCCCAATCTGGCGCGGAGCAACAGGATTGGGGCGTGTTTGGCCGCCCTCTGTTTCTCGACGAAGAGGCGCGGGCCTTGTCCCGTGTGGGCGTGGTCGATGTTGGATCAAACTCCGTGCGCCTTGTCGTCTTTGACGGCGCGGCGCGCAGTCCGGCCTATTTCTACAATGAAAAAATCATGTGTGGATTGGGCGCGGGGTTGCGGGAAACCGGGCGGTTGAACCCCGAAGGCAAACTGCGGGCCATGGTCGCCATCCGGCGGTTTCAAAAATTGGCCCAAGGCATGGGAATCCCCCCGCTCACAGCCGTCGCCACGGCTGCGGTGCGGGAGGCTGAGGACGGTCCTGCTTTTCGGGAGGAAATTGAGCGGGAGACCGGCCTCAGCCTTTGGGTGATTGACGGCGAAGAAGAGGCGCGGCTCTCGGCGCAAGGCGTGTTGCTGGGCTGGCCGGAAGCGGACGGTTTGGTCTGTGACATCGGTGGCTCGTCGATGGAGCTTGCGGTCGTCGCCGGCGGCAAGGTTGGCAAACGTCTGACCTCGCCGCTTGGACCGCTGAAACTTCAGGGGCTCAAAGGCGGGCGCACCGGTCTCAAGGCGCATATTGCGCCGATCATGGCCGATCTTGTCGCCAAAATGGGTAAAAATCACAAACGGATTTACCTAGTCGGCGGCTCATGGCGGGCGATTGCGCGGATCGACATGGAACGGCGCAATTATCCGCTGCATGTGTTGCACGAATACCGGATGTCGAGCCGGGCGGTCACGGACACGATCAAATTCATTCGCAAAAGCAACATGGATGAGCTGCGCGCCAAAACCGGCACCTCATCGGCGCGGATGAGCCTTGTTCCGATCGCCTCCGAAGTGCTGCGCCAATTGGTCCATGCCTTTCATCCAAAAGAGATTTGCATCTCGTCCTACGGTATCCGCGAGGGGCTTTTGTATGAGCAAATGCCCGAACAGATCCGCGTCCGCGATCCGTTGATCGAAGCCTGCCGGTTTTCCGAAATGAAAGACGCGCGCACACCCGGATTTGGCAAGCGCTTGCATCGCTTCATCGAGCCGATGTTCCGCGCCCGCCAGTATGAGAAAATGCGCATCGTGCGTGCCGCCTGTCTGTTGCATGACGTGACGTGGCGGGCGCACCCCGACTACCGCGCCGAGGTGTGTTTTGACAATGCGACCCGCGCCAATCTTGGCGGGCTGACCCATAGTGAGCGGATTTTTCTGGGGCTCGCGCTGTTGCACCGCTACAAAAATTCGCGCGAAGGTACGCCTTTTGCCGATCTGATTGGAATGCTGCCAGACAAAGACATCCGCGATGCCGAGGTCTTGGGGAAAGCCATGCGATTTGGTGCGATGTTCGCGTTTGAAGCCCCGGATGAGCTGGCCAAACTCGACTATTTCCCGAAAAAGAAAGTCTTGATCCTGACTCTACGCCCCGAGGCCGAAGACCTGTTTGGCGAAGTGGCACAGGCGCGGTTTCAATCGCTCGCCAACAGCTTGGGCGCGCAGGCCGAGATCAAACACGCCAAGTTTTAAATATCTATTGCCCCCTCCGGTGCTTCGTCAGGTGCGGCCTCTTGATCCGGCATGGGGGCCTCTTTGATCGGCGGTTTGCGCCGGATCAGGATGTCGCCATTGGGCAAGATCACAGGCGGATCATAGGCTGTCACATCATCCATCACCCCGTCCAGCTCTTTGAGCGCGGGCTCCATCTTTTGAAACAACTGCTCCAGCAACATGCGCGCCCCTTCGCGCATCAAATCCATGCCCTCAGACGCGTCCTGCGCCGCGAGCGGGGAGGTGGAGAGCACAAGAAGGCTCAGAGATGTGCGGGCGACAATCTGTTTCATGATGACAGCCTACACGATCTGCTCCGAGATTTCAGCCTTTGGTGGCAAAGTGAGATCAATCGTGACCGGGAAATGATCCGAGGCGGTCAAAAGTGCGTGTTGCAACTCCGGTGTGGTGAAACAGACCGGATCATCAAACGGGTGCCAAATCCGCCATGTCGTCCCGGCGCGCAGGCTCTGCGAAACCATCACATAGTCCAGCAGGGCCGACAGATAGCGTTTTTCCTGCTGGATATAAAACCGCGCCGAAGACAGGGCCTCGCCGCCGCGGCGCGCAAAGGCTTTGATCGCATGGGGATCATAGAGGCGCATATTTTGGTCCACATCCGGGTCCTCGCGCCCCATCACAACCTCAACGCCTGAGCGACCGAACAGCTTTTCATACTCATCCAGCCCCGGCCCATCGTTGAAATCGCCCAACACGATGATCGGCTCCCCCGCCGCCAAATGCGCCTCGACCCGCTCGCGCAGCCAAATGCATTGCGCCAATTGTTTGCGGCGGTTTTCAATCGAAATGCGGATCTCGTCTTTTTGACCACGCGCGCCATGCGGGGCCTTGGATTTCACATGCACGCCGATCATGCGAAAGGCAAAGCCATCGGCACAGGTCTCCATCGCAAGCTCCAGCGGCGGCTTGGAAAACCGCACCTCTTCGCGATCACGGTCGGTATCAAGATCCAGTCGAAAGACCGAATTGAACGCCGGCACGTCAAGCCCGGTGCCAATATCCGCCGGCGCCCCCATCGGATCGTGATGCGCCCGCAGCACCTTGGGGTCATACATCAAGGCGATCTCTTGCTGGGTCTCGTTGACAAATCCTATTTCCACGGCAGTGGTGCGCAGCCCGGCCCAGAGGGCGAACTGTTCAAGCGCGCGCACCGTGTCGCGGCGTCGGTTGGTGTCCGGGGCCTCGATCACCATCACCGCATCGGCGTCCATCGCGGTGAAGACAATGCCCAACGCCTCAAGCTGTGCGGCGCGGGTGATGTTGTATCTGGCCGACCATTCCGTGTCGGCGAGCGGGCGTCCTTTGGTGTCAAACAGCGCATCAAACCATTCGACATTATAGGTGGCAATGCGCATGTCAGGCCGCACGCTCTGCGCTGATTTCATCCCAGGCAGCGTTGATTTCACTCATCCGGTCATTGGCCAACTGCACCGCCTCTTTAGGGACACCACGGGCGACCATCCGGTCGGGGTGGGTCTCACGCACCAAGGCGCGATAGGCCAATTTGATCTCACTGAGCGGCGCATCGGGGGGCACGCCCAAGACCTCATAGGGATCGCGCAATGCCTCTGGCACATAGCGCGCGCGCAGGGCGCGAAACGCCCGGTCATTGACGTCAAAAATCTCCGCCACCCGGGCCAAAAATGCATCTTCGCCGGGGTGATATTCACCGTCCGCCATGGCGATGTGAAACAAGCCATCGAGCAAATCCATCAAGGGACGACAGTCCTTGCCATACATTTTCTTCACGCTCTTGGCGTAGTCTTCAAACCCTGCCACGTCTTGACGCGCGAGGTTGAACACCCGCGCGGCGGCGGCTTCGTCCTCTTGGGCGATTTGGAACACTTCGCGAAAGGCCGTGACCTCGTCTCGGGTGACAAGCCCGTCCGCCTTGGCCATTTTCGCGCCCAAGGCGATCACCCCAATGGCAAAGCCCACGCGCCGCTCCGGCTCTGAACGAAACTGTTCAAAGACCGCGGCCAGGCTTTCACCGGCGCGAAGCGCTTTCAGCGCCTCCATGATGAGGGACCAAATCGACATGAGAGGACTTTAGCCTGTGGCGCCTGCGCTGTCAGGCCGCAAAACACTCTGCAGCCACGACATTTACGTGACAGATGTTACAAAAACTTCTGCATGAACAGGACATCGAGCCACCGCTCAAATTTAAACCCGGCCTGCGGCACACGCCCCGCCTCTTTGTAGCCAAGCGCCTTGTGAAAGGCGATGGAGGCGGCGTTGTCACCATCAATTGCCCCGATCATCGAATGCAGCCCCGCCTCGCGGGCATGTTCTTCGATCATCAGCATCAACACCCGGCCAAGCCCCCGCCCCTGCGCCGCGTCATTGAGATAAACCGAATGCTCCATGGTAAAGCGGTAGCCATTGTTGCCGGGACGGAACTGATCATAGGTGGCATAGCCCACCACCTCGCCCTCAAGCTCGGCGACATAAAAAGCGCGGCCGCGGGCGTGGCGATCGGTGACCATGGCGGCCCATTCGGACGTCTCGCGTTCGACGGAGGAAAACGACGCGGTCGAGTCCGCAATCACCGGCGCCATGATGGCTTTGAGGGCGGGCGCGTCCTCAGGTGTGGCCGCGCGCAGGTGGGGATGATGTGTCATGCGATCCAAATCTCTCCAGAGGGGGTGCTGATTTCGGCGGTCAGGCCGGGGGTGTCCGATTGTACAATGCGCACATGTTCCATCGCCGCAACAAAGGGCGACAAAGCGGCGCGTAGCGCGTCTGGTTCGGGGTGGGAAATCTTGAGCCGCCGCATCAAAAGACCTGCGTCCGGCAGGGCGCGCACCGGGCGGGGCGAATGCCATTCGATCAGCGCCGGAAAGCAATCATCAAAGGGCAAAACACCAGTTTCCGGCACAATCATCCGCCATGCATAATCCCCCCGGCGAAAGGACAAGATGCGCCCAACATTGGCCGGGGCCAATTCCCACGCCTCTTCAAGATCGGGGCAAGAGACGACCCAATGAGTCAGGCGTGGCGGGCCACCAAAATTGTCCAAATCAAACCATCGCGGATAATCGGGACGCAGCGCGTCATGATCGGGCGCGATGACTTCGAGATAGGCGTCGGGGCGCATTGCCACCAGATGATTCTGCGTGCCCATATCGGGATGCACGCCGCGTGGACCAAATTCGACATCCAGCAACCCCTCAGCCCACTCTTTCCCCTGCTGTAAATCGGCAGCAGAAATCACTAAATGGTCAATCCGATAGGGCATTTTGTTTGTCCTGACTAAAATGCTGTTGAAATCATCGAGGCTGCCCCCATCTCTAGGTGACGCCCATTTTGATCAACCTTCAGGAAAGAATAGAAAAAGACAATGCTCCTGCGCAAATTGGAACAATTCTTCGACAGTGAGGCCTCCGGCGGTATCGTGCTTATGGTGGCTGCCGTCGCCGCGATGTTCGTGGCAAACTCTTCGCTTTACCCGCTTTATGATGGCGTTCTCTCCTCATATTTCTCCGTAACCCTTGGGGGAGAAGGATTATCCAAACCTTTGATTCTATGGATCAATGACGGCCTGATGGCGGTGTTTTTCCTGTTGGTTGGGTTGGAATTGAAACGCGAGCTTTTGGAAGGCAAACTCAAGAATCCGCGCGATGTGGTTTTGCCGGGCATGGCCGCCGTGGGTGGCATGTTTGTGCCGGCGATCATTTATTTTACGCTCAACCTCTCCTCACCCGAGACTCACTCCGGCTGGGCAATCCCGGCGGCCACCGACATTGCCTTTGCTTTGGGTATTTTGGCACTTGTGGGGGATCGCGTCCCCTCCTCGCTTAAAATCTTTTTGCTGACGCTGGCCATTTTGGACGATTTGGGCGCGATCCTGATCATCGCGTTTTTCTACACCTCAGAGTTGCACCTCGATTACCTGTTCCTGGCCGCGATCCCGCTGTTGATCATGTTCCTGATGAACCGGGCGGGCATTCACCGCATCGCACCGCTCATCCTCATGGGCACCATCCTTTGGGTGTTGGTGCTGAAATCCGGGGTTCATGCGACCTTGGCCGGGGTGATCACTGCCTTCTTTATCCCGCTCAAAGACAAATGGGGCAAATCGCCCCTTCATGCGCTTGAACATGCGCTCTCGCCCTATGTCTTCTTTGTCATCGTGCCGATTTTTGCCTTTGCCAATGCGGGTGTGGTGTTGACGGGCGTGACCATGGCTGATGTGCTTTCGCCGCTGCCTTTGGGCATCGCTTTGGGCCTGATTTTGGGCAAACAAATCGGTGTGTTTGGCATCACATGGCTGTTGGTGAAATTCGGCGTGGCGCGCAAACCCTTTGGCGCCACATGGATGCACATCTACGGTGTGGCAGCGCTTGCGGGCATCGGTTTCACCATGTCGCTGTTCATCGGTGGGCTGTCCTTTGAGGATGCGTTCTACATGAACGAAGTGCGCATCGGCGTGCTGTCAGGCTCTGTGATCTCCGCGATCATCGGCTTTACCGTGCTGAAACTCGCGCCCTCTGCCAAGGACGACAAGGACACAGAAGAAGAGCTTCTCTCCCCTGCGGTTCACGCGTCTCACTGATCACGCGTCTCACTGATCACGCAGCCATGATCACACGCAAAGGCCGGGGACGTTCCCCGGCCTTTTTGCATCCGCATTCAAAAGGATGTGACAGGCGCAGCCCAGAAACACCTCATCAAACCCCTTAAAATTCAAAGATTTAAACCTATATGTGAGTGAGACGGGGCTCCCCGATCGGCGACGCCCACCGGGTCCCCGCACACAGAACAGATAGGAGTCCGTTATGTCTATTGATGGTAAAGTTGCCCTTGTCACAGGTGCCGCTCAGGGGATTGGTCGGGGCATTGCCCTGCGGCTGGCCCGCGATGGGTTCAACCTTGCGCTGGTGGACCTCAAGGACGACAAACTCCACGATGTCAAAAAAGAGATCGAAGCGCTGGGACGCAAAGCGACGACCTTTAAGGCCGATCTCAGCGACCGCGATCAGGTGATCAAAGCGATTGATCACGCCGAAAAAGAACTCGGCGGCTTTGATGTCATGATAAACAATGCGGGTATCGCCCAGGTCAATCCGATCGCAGAGGTCACGCCCAAAGAGTTTGAGCAGATGATGAACATCAACGTCGGCAGCGTGATGTGGGGCATTCAGGCGGCGGCGGCCAAATTCAAGGCCATTGGCACCAAAGGCAAAATCATTTCGGCCAGCTCAATTGCCGGCCACGAAGGTTTTGCCATGCTCGGCACCTATTCGGCGTCGAAATTTGCCGTGCGCGCACTGACCCAAGCGGCAGCGAAAGAATATGCCTCGGACGGGATCACGGTGAACGCCTACTGCCCCGGCGTGGTCGGGACCGACATGTGGGTCGAGATCGACGAACGGTTCGCCACGCTGACGGGTGCTGCAAAAGGCGAAACCTATGAGAAATACGTCAATGGCATCGCCTTGGGCCGGGCCGAAACACCCGAAGATGTGGCTGGCCTTGTGTCCTTCCTCGCCGGGCCGGACAGCGACTATATCACCGGTCAGGCGATCCTCACCGATGGCGGCATGGTCTATCGCTGATCGCCGTTTAACGGTCAGACCGACTGATCTGAACAGGCAAGGGGCGGCCCATCAGCCGCCCCTTTTTGATGTCTTCAAGGTCAGACCAGATCAGTCCTGACCCGCGCTCAGAATATCCAAAATCTCACGCGCCGCTGTCGGGATATTGGTGCCCGGACCAAAAATCGCTTTGACGCCCGCGTTGTAGAGATACTCGTAATCCTGCTGCGGGATCACACCGCCACAGATCACGATGATCTCTTCCGCGCCCTGCGCTTTCAGCGCTTCGATCAGCTTCGGTGCGAGGGTCTTGTGACCCGCCGCTTGCGAGGAAATGCCGACGATATGCACATCGTTGTCGATGGCATCTTGGGCGGCCTCTTCCGGGGTTTGGAACAGCGGGCCAACGTCGACGTCAAAGCCGATGTCGGCAAAGGCGGTGGCGATGACTTTTGCGCCGCGATCATGGCCGTCCTGGCCCATTTTCACCACGAGCATCCGGGGACGACGCCCCTCTTTCTCGGCGAAGGTTTCCACGTCTTTTTGGATTTGGGCAAAACCTTCGTCGCCCTCATAGGCCGCGCCGTAGACGCCCGCCAAGGTTTTCACTTCGGCGCGGTGGCGGCCGAACACTTTTTCCATAGCCATCGAGATTTCTCCCACGGTTGCACGGGCGCGGGCGGCATCCACCGCCAACGCAAGCAGGTTGCCCTTGCCGGATTTCGCCGCCTCTTCCAGTGCGGCCAATGTCGCCTCGACCGCCGCTCCGTCACGGCTGGCGCGGATGCTCTCCAACCGCTTGACCTGGCTGACGCGCACGGCAACGTTGTCGACGTCCAAAATGTCGATCGGGTCTTCTTTGTCCTTGCGGTATTTGTTGACGCCGACGATCACTTCGGTGCCCCGGTCGATCTGGGCCTGACGTCGGGCGGCGGTTTCCTCAATGCGCAGTTTTGGCATGCCGGAATTGACGGCCTTGGTCATGCCGCCCATCTCTTCGATCTCTTCCATCAAAGCCCAGGCTTTGTCGGCAAGTTCCTTGGTCAGGCTTTCAACATAGTAAGAGCCCGCCAGCGGATCGACGACATGGGTGATGCCGGTCTCTTCTTGCAGGATCAACTGGGTGTTGCGGGCGATGCGGGCCGAGAATTCGGTCGGCAAAGCAATGGCTTCGTCGAGCGCATTGGTGTGCAGTGATTGCGTGCCGCCCAAAGCCGCCGACATCGCCTCATAGGCGGTGCGGATGACGTTGTTATAGGGGTCTTGCTCTTGCAGCGAGACACCAGAGGTTTGGCAATGGGTGCGCAGCATTTTGGATTTGTCGGATTTCGGATTGAATTCCTCCATCAGACGGGTCCACAGGAACCGCGCGGCGCGCAGTTTCGCCGCCTCCATGAAAAAATTCATGCCAATCGCAAAGAAGAAAGAGAGGCGCGGTGCGAACCGGTCCACATCCATCCCCGCCTTGATCGCCGTGCGCACATATTCGCGGCCATCGGCCAACGTGAACGCCAGCTCTTGCACCAGGTTCGCGCCCGCTTCCTGCATGTGATAGCCGGAGATCGAAATCGAGTTGAATTTCGGCATCTCATTGGCGGTGTATTCAATGATATCCGCGATGATTTTCATCGAAGGTTCGGGCGGATAAATATAGGTGTTGCGCACCATGAACTCTTTGAGGATGTCGTTTTGGATGGTCCCGGCCAGAAGCGCCTTGTCATGGCCCTGCTCTTCGCCGGTCACAATGAAAGACGCCAAAATCGGGATCACAGCCCCGTTCATCGTCATCGAGACGGAGACTTTATCAAGTGGAATGCCGTCAAACAGGATTTTCATATCCTCGACCGAGTCAATCGCCACACCCGCTTTGCCGACATCGCCCACCACACGCGGGTGATCGGAATCATAGCCACGGTGGGTGGCCAAATCGAAGGCCACGGAGACGCCTTGCTGACCCGCATCAAGTGCCTTGCGGTAAAACGCGTTTGATTCTTCGGCGGTGGAGAAGCCCGCATATTGGCGGATCGTCCAAGGCCGTCCGGCGTACATCGTCGCCTTCACGCCACGGGTAAACGGCGCCTGCCCCGGCGTATTGCCAAGGTGCTCCATGCCGACCAAATCGTCCTCGGCGTAGAGCGGCTTGACCTTGATGCCCTCAAGCGTCTCCCAGTCAAGCGTCTCAAGCGGCTTGCCCCGCAGTTCACTTGCCGCAAGCGCTTCCCACTTTTTCCTGTCCGTCATTTTCAGGCTCCTCTCCGTTTTCTTTCACCGCATCCCATATGGGGGGCGCTTAAGCTTGGTTTGGTCCTCGCAACACCCTATATAGAGGGTATCCGGGAGGTCCGATGAAACATATCTATGCCGCAGCACTTACAGCCGTTTTTCTTACGTCATCCCCCGCGCTCCAGGCACAGGAGGTGGAATTTGTCGCCCAGGATGCCGGCGAGATCGCGCTCTCCGAGTTCAAATGGACCCACAGGGTCTTGGTGGTCTTTGCCGACAGCCCGCTGGACCCGAGTTTCCGCGAACAATTGGACCTTTTGGCCACGCGCCCGGAGGCGCTTTTGGAGCGCGATGTGGTGGTGATCACCGACACCGACCCGGCGGCCAAAAGCATGGTGCGCACAGAGCTGCGTCCGCGCGGATTTGGTCTTGTGATCGTCGATAAAGATGGCCGCGTGATGCTGCGCAAACCCGATCCGTGGAACGTGCGCGAAATCACCCGCGCGATTGACAAAACGCCGCTGCGGCAACAGGAAATCCAAAACGCGCTGCACGGTGGCGGCTGAGCTACTCGCGAAAATCTTCGACCGTCGGAATGCGGCCAAAGGCGATTTTGGCCCCGGTATAGGCCACATGATGCGGCGGCAAGAGGCCGTAACGCACGGTGTCCTGTCCGAAACGTTGATTGAGACGGTCGATGGCAAGGCACAAAGCGCGCCGATCCGTCTCGGGCGCAAACAGATCGTCCATCACATCGGCTGCGGGCAAAAGCCCCCCCAATGTCACCGAGACAGAGCGCAGTGGCACAGCGGGTGCCGCGGCCCAAAGCCCGGACAGAGTGTTGAGTAAAAAGAACGTGTCCTGCGTGGCGCGGATCGTGCTGTCTTGTGTGATTCCCTGCCCCGATATCGGGCGTAGGCCCAAAGACAGGCTGCGGGCGTAAAGCCCCTCGCGCCGCAACCGCGCCGCCGCCTTGACCAGCAACCGCCGGGACACCAAACGCGCGCCCTCTGGCGTTTTGTTGTCCTTGGTCAGCACTTGCCCATGGCCGATCATGTTTCTGCGGGTCTCTGGCCAGACCACGGTCTCGCCCCTGAGTTCGCGCACAAACCGTTCGCCCGACACGCTGCCCCAAATCGCGCGGGCGCGTTTGGGCGCGATGCGATAGAGCGTTGGAACATCGGCAATCCCCGCCGCCTCCAACCGCGCGCGCATCCGCCACGACACCCCCGGCAAATCGTCCAGCGCCAGATGGGCAATCCGGTCTGGCAGCACATGAGGCAAAAGCCAATGCAACCCGCCCGGTTTTTCCAACCCGGCGGCGAGTTTGGCCAAAAGCCGGGTCGGCCCAAGCCCGACAGAACAGCGCAACGCCGGGCTGACCTGCGTCAGAACCGCCTGTTGCAACGCGCGTCCGATGTCCAAGGCGCGCGGCAGCTCTTGTTGTGATCCCATCAAGAGACAGGAACATTCGTCGATCGACCAGACCCGATGCACCGGGATGATCGTCTCGACCGCCTGCAAAATCGCGTGGTGATAATCGACACAAATGTCGTGTTTGACCGGACGAAACACGATGCCCGGACAGAGGCTGCGCGCCTCGTCCTGACGTGTCCCCATGCCGACACCTTTGCGCTTGGCCTCGATGCTGGCGGCAATACAGGCCGCGTTCGGCGCATTGGCCGTCAACACCCCCACAGGCCGCCCCATCAGCGCAGGTTCTTCGGCCTGCGCCACGGAGGCGTAAAAGCTGTTCATATCGAAAAACAGCGTTGAAACACGCAATGTCATGGCCGGGCGCCTCGCGACGAGAGAGAAGGCTCAGATTAGAACAAAATGAGAACATTTGTCCAGCCCCTCCCCGCACGCTCTCGGCGCGATATGCCCGCCCGGCCAAGATCACCTTATTCGAACTCCATGATCACGTCGTCGACGGCCAGGCTGTCACCGGGGGCTGCGTTGACTTTGGAGACGATGCCTTTGCGTTCAGCGCGCAGGATGTTTTCCATTTTCATCGCTTCAACCGTGCACAGCGCCTGGCCTTCCTGGACCTCATCGCCCTCTTCGACGTTCACTTTGACGATCAGACCCGGCATCGGGCAGAGCAGCAATTTGGACGTGTCCGGCGGCAGTTTTTCGATCATGAACTTGGACAGTTCGGCTGCGCGCGGCGAGCGGACATAGACCTTCATATCGGCACCCCGGTTGCGGATGCGGAACCCGCCCGGCGTTTTGCCCACTTTCAGCGTCAAATGGCTGTCACCCATGTCGATCACGGCCAGACTTTCGCCCGGCACCCATGTGCTTTCACAGCGCAGTTTCTTGTCGTTGATCAACACGGTCGAGCCGGATTTATCCGCCTCAATCGTCAGTGGGAAATCGAGATCGCCGATCTGCACGACCCAATCATTGGGCACCACGCGTTCATGGTTGTCCATCCGCCCCGACACGCGGGTGCGGCGAATTTCAGCAACGCGGTACATCGACGCCGTGGCCGCAGCGATCCGTTCCAGATCCGCGTAGGGCAGTTCAACCCCTTCAAATCCTTCGGGATATTCCTCTTCGATAAAGGCCGTGGTCATTTCACCCGCGATGAATTTCGGGTGATCGTAAACGGCGGAGAGGAACGGCAGGTTGTGACCGATGCCTTCGACTTCAAACCCATCGAGCGCATTGCGCATGTTCTCAATCGCGGTTGCGCGATCCGGGCCCCACGTGCAAAGTTTTGCAATCATCGGGTCATAATACATCGAAATTTCGCCACCCTCATAAACACCCGTGTCGTTGCGCACGACATTGGTGTCGGTGACAATCTCCGCCGGTGGGCGATATGTCGACAGACGTCCGATGGACGGCAAAAAGCCGCGATAGGGGTCTTCGGCGTACAGGCGGCTTTCCATCGCCCAGCCGTTGATTTTCACATCGTCTTGGGTGATGGAGAGCGGCTCGCCATTGGCGATGCGGATCATCTGTTCGACCAGATCAATGCCGGTGATCAACTCGGTCACCGGGTGTTCCACCTGAAGGCGGGTGTTCATTTCCAGAAAATAGAAATTGCGGTCGCCATCAACGATGAATTCCACGGTGCCCGCGGAGGCATAATCCACCGCTTTCGCGAGTGCGACGGCCTGTTCGCCCATGGCTTTGCGGGTCTCTGGATCAAGGAACGGCGACGGCGCCTCTTCGATGACCTTTTGGTTGCGGCGTTGGATCGAACATTCGCGCTCATTCAGATAGATGCCATTGCCATGGGCATCGCAAAGCACCTGAATTTCGATATGGCGCGGTTGGGTGACGAATTTCTCGATGAAAATCCGGTCATCGCCAAAGGAGCTTGCGGCTTCGTTTTTCGACGACTGAAAGCCTTCGCGGGCCTCTTCGTCCGTCCATGCGATCCGCATCCCCTTACCGCCGCCACCGGCGGAGGCTTTGATCATCACCGGATAGCCGATCTGGTTGGAGATTTTCACCGCCTCATCCGCATCCGAGATCAGGCCCATATAGCCCGGAACGGTCGAAACACCGGCTTCTTGCGCCAGTTTTTTCGAGGTGATTTTGTCGCCCATGGCCTCAATCGCACCGACCGGGGGGCCAACAAAGGCCACACCCTCAGCCGCCAGAGCCTCGGCAAATTTCGAGTTCTCGGAGAGGAACCCATAGCCCGGATGGACCGCCTGCGCGCCGGTCTGGCGGATCGCATCCATCACCTTGTCGATGACGATATAGGATTGGTTTGCGGGCGGCGGGCCGATGTGAACCGCCTCATCCGCCATCGCCACATGCAGGGCGTTTTTATCCGCATCGGAATAAATGGCGACCGTTTTGATCCCCATTTTCTTCGCGGTTTTCATCACACGGCAAGCAATTTCGCCGCGGTTCGCAATCAGGATCTTGTCAAACATCCACAGTCCCTCTCCCTTTTCTCAAGTCTCAGCAGGCCACGCGCACGGTTGCACGGGTGGTCTTTGAACTTTCTGTCATGATGGTCGGTATGGTTTTGGTCACAAAAAAGCTTCCCTGGCGGACCCCGCCCGGGAAGCTGTGATGTGATCGGTCAAACGGGCGCGCGGAGCGCGGGCCGGTCAGACAAATAAAGTTAGTTACAAACGCCAGCGTCGTCGCAATAAGTGCCCGCAAGCGCGCCCAAAGCGGCCCCGGTGAGCACATTGTTGTCGGTCGCGTCTGCGACGACAGCGCCCGCTGCGGCACCTGCGAGTGCGCGCTCCCCGTCGGTTTGCAAACAACCGGCAAGGGCTGTGACGGAGATGAGGCCAAGAACAAGAATGGATTTGCGCATGTTTTTTCTGCTTCTGATGATGTTACGACTGTGTCGATTCTATCCCAGCCCAGCCCTCGCGCAAAGCAACAAATGCGGCTCACCGTGAAATCGGCAAAACCAAGCCCATGTGCGCAAAAATCCGCGCGAGAAAAACCCACGCATAAAGAAGAGCGGCGAGATCCGCATGGGGGACACACAGACCTCGCCAAAGGGGAAGGGTAACGGTTTTCAGAACAGGGCGAGGTGTTGCTGGTCACCTGCGTCCTGTGACTAAGATGGGGTGCATCGCTTTCGCTCGCAAGAGCACAGCCAAACCGCCCGCCAAAACTGGCAGCAGTTCGCGCAAATGCCGATGTGCCAAGCGAAAACCCGCGCATCAGTCCTCTTGCTCCCCATTCCACATCTCGTCCCAATCGGGGGCTTCTTCGTCCTCATCCGAGGCGAAAATTTCGGGATAGGAAGCCATAGCGCGGCCCATATCGACCTTCAGCAGCGCCTCATAAGAGGCCGGATCGAAATCCTCGGGATCGGCGGGCACAACTTCGCGGCCAAAGAGCCAGGACAAGCGCCCCGCATCGAGATTGCCGCGCTCAAACGGCTCCTCGCCAAACTGTTCGACCAGCGCCATCAAAAACGCCGCATCGACCCGTTTGTCGAGCGCCTTGCGGTCTTTGTAGCGTTCCAGCGCCTTGAGCGGCGTCACCCCTTTGGGGTTCGCGCGGCGAATGGTGAATTGGAAATCGGTTCCCGGAAAACGGCCCGGAAATCCTTTGTGTTTGGTCATATAATCGCGTGCCATCAGCTGTCTCCCTGATCTGGTCGGCGCGCAATGAGGTCAATCTCAACCAGCGCACCAACGGCCAACGCGGTCACGCCCACCGTGGTGCGTGCCGGAAGCCTCTCAAGCGGGAAGTAGCTTTTGTAGGTGTCATTGAACAGGGCGTAATCGCGCTCGAATTCGGTCAGGAAGCACCGACATTGCACAATATGCGCCGCGCCAAGGCCCAATTCGGCCAGGATCAACAGGAGATTGTCCATCACGCGGCGTGTCTGCGCCTCGATCCCCGCGGGCAGCGGCGCGTCAGGCGCGTTCGGATCGGTCGGCATTTGTCCGGTCAGGATCACCCAACCGTCATCTTCGACCGCATGGGAAAACGGCGCGACCGGGCGCGGACCGTTGGAGAACATATGAAACTTCGGTGCCATATCAAAAGGCCTCCCATTCACAGGCCGCACCCGCATCCGTTTCAGCCGGACGGTAGGCCTCAAACACCTGCGCCACCTCGGGGTCGGGTGCGCCAAATTCAGTCGGGCGCTCGGAGAGCGAAATCACGATGATCGAGGGCATAGGTTCGCCCAGACGCGGCAGGGCGTAGCTTTCGCAGAGCGCCGATAGATCGGCCTCAAGCGCCTCATAAGGCATGGTCTTGATCCGCAGGCCAAGCTCGGGCGCGACAAACCGGAACCGGGCAGTCAGGCCCATCGCGGGGCGATCCATAAGGGTTTCATAAAACGCCACCGGCTGCCCCGAGGGCACGGTCACATCCTGCGCGTCAACGGGGGTCAATTCCGCCGCCGCAGAGAGGGCCAAAACCGACAGGGCCACAGCAAAAGACGACAAACGCAGGATCATGTGGTCTTCTCCTTTTGATGGCTGGCGGCTTGATGGCTGGCGGCATATCTGGCCCAACGGGCGCGCAGGTTTGGATCGTCTAACAGCGCGGCCAACCGCGCCTCTGTGGTGGCTTTCGGGAACCGTCCATTGACGGTGCCGCCGGCGGTGATTTCCAAGTCAGACCCGTTTGTGGCGACATGCACCACCGGGCTAAACCCGCGCAGATTTTGCAGCGCCCGCCACATATCCTGACGCAGCTGATGGGCGATGCGCGCTTTGCGCAGCCCCGCACCGTTTGAGATCACGGTTTGCACCGCAACATCAAACTGTGCGGGCAGACGGCGCGACAAAGTCAACGCGCCATCCGCCTCAGAGATATGCCACTGACTGCGGGTCATCTGTCCTCACGACCCCGCTTAGAGCGGGATGTTGTCGTGTTTTTTCCACGGGTTTTCGAGCTTTTTATTGCGCAAGCTGGCGAAGGCGCGCGTGATGCGTTTGCGGGTCGAACGCGGTTGGATCACCTCGTCGATAAAGCCACGCTCTGCGGCGACAAACGGGTTGGCAAAGCGGGCCTCGTAGCTGGCCGTATGTTTGGCGATCTTTTCCGCATCCTTCAGATCGGCGCGGTGGATGATTTCTGTCGCGCCTTTGGCCCCCATCACCGCGATTTCTGCGGTCGGCCAGGCGTAGTTGAAATCACCGCGCAGGTGCTTGGACGCCATCACGTCATAGGCCCCGCCATAGGCTTTGCGGGTGATCACGGTCACTTTCGGCACAGTCGCTTCGCCGTAAGCAAACAGCAGTTTCGCCCCATGTTTGATCACGCCGCCGTATTCCTGAGAGGTGCCCGGCAAAAAGCCCGGAACGTCGACGAGGGTCAAAACAGGGATTTCGAACGCATCGCAAAAGCGCACAAACCGCGCGGCTTTTTTCGAACTGTCGATGTCGAGGCACCCGGCCAAAACCATCGGCTGGTTCGCCACGACGCCGACCGTCTGACCTTCGAGGCGGATGAACCCGGTGATGATGTTTTTGGCGTGATTTTCCTGAATCTCGTAAAAATCACCCTCATCCGCGATCTTGTAGATCACTTCTTTCATGTCATAGGGGGTGTTGGCGTTGTCCGGGATGATCGTGTCAAGCGAGGCGTCAACCCGATCCGGCGCATCAAAGAACGGGCGCACCGGGGCTTTCTCGCGGTTGTTGAGCGGCAGGAAATCGACAAGGCGGCGCACTTCGGTCAGCGCTTCGATGTCGTTTTCAAAGGCCCCATCGGCGACCGAGGATTTTTTGGTGTGGGTCGATGCCCCGCCCAATTCCTCGGCGGTCACCACTTCGTTGGTCACGGTTTTCACCACGTCGGGGCCGGTGACGAACATGTAGGACGTGTCTTTGACCATGAAGATAAAGTCGGTCATGGCAGGCGAATAGACCGCCCCCCCCGCGCATGGCCCCATGATCACGGAGATCTGCGGCACGACGCCGGAGGCCATGATGTTGCGTTGGAACACTTCGGCATAGCCCGCAAGCGAGGCCACGCCTTCCTGAATGCGCGCGCCACCCGAGTCGTTCAGCCCGATCACAGGCGCGCCGTTTTGCACCGCCATATCCATGATCTTGACGATTTTTTCCGCGTGGGTTTCCGACAGAGACCCGCCAAACACGGTGAAATCCTGACTGAACACATAGACCATGCGGCCATTGATCGTGCCCCAGCCGGTGATCACACCATCGCCGTAGGGCTTGCTCTCCTCCATGCCAAAATCGGTGCAGCGATGGGTTTTGAACATGTCAAACTCTTCAAAGCTGTCCTCATCCAGCAAAAGTTCAACCCGCTCGCGTGCGGTCAGTTTGCCTTTGGCATGTTGGCTGTCGATGCGCTTTTGTCCGCCTCCCAGACGGGCGTCGTCGCGGCGATCGTGAAGTTCTTGGATGATGTCTTTCACGGGTGGGCCTCCTCGTCATTTCAGGGCGCACCTTACGCGGGCATAGCCCCGCATCAAAGCAGAGTCTGGCAGATTTGCAAACTATGCAAAATGATTTTTTTGCTAATCGCAAATTCGCAAATATTCGACACTGAAAATTGGAGTGGCAGATTTGCGCCGATCGCAAAATCTAGCCCCTTGGGTCTCCCCTCTCACGACTGATACCCTCACAGCAATGATCAAGACGATCTCTTTGTATGAGGCATATATGTATAGAGTCCCCCATTCCCCATCCATCGCGCTGACCTTTGCCCTGATGGCCCTCGCCTGCCCCGGCTTCGCAGACGACACCCCCTTAGGCGACAGCGCCGAAACGAAATCCTACCGGATGATCTGTGCCTCTGAGGCCTTCGACGTCACCTTTGCGGGTGAGGCCGCGGGTGAGACCCTTGTGATCTCGACAGGCAATGACACCTATACCCTGCCCCACGTGCCGTCCGCAGATGGGGCGAAATTTGCAACCGACGATGAAAGCACGCTTGTCTGGGTCAAGGGCAGCGCTGCGATGGTCACGCTCAACGGCATGCCCCTGACAGATTGTCGCCTTGAGCCCCTCACCGCCCCTTGGAGCGCGCAGGGCAACGAACCCGGTTGGCGGGTTCAGCTCACGGGAGAGCGGATTCTCTTTGATCTCAATTATGGCGAAGACCGTCTTGACCTGCGCCAGCCTGACCCCGTGCAGGACGGGGCGCGCACGATCTACGCCATCCCGGCCTTTGCCCTCACCCTCACTCGGCAGGATAAGATGTGCTACGATGACATGAGCGGACGGCCCTACCCGCAGACTGTCACCCTCACCACCGCAACGGCAGAGTTTCGCGGCTGTGGCGGCGACACGATGGCGCTTTTGCAAGGGGACTGGCAGGTGAAAGACCATGCTGGTCACCCCCCGCTTGCGGCGCACCCTATCACCCTTGCCATCACAGACTCCGGTCAGCTTTCAGGCTCGACAGGCTGTAACCGCTTTGCGGGGCAGATGTCGATCACCGGCGAGGGCCAAGTGATCATTGGACCACTGGCCACAACACGCATGGCCTGCGCCATGGATGCGATGCAACAGGAACACGACTTTTTGGCCACATTGGCCACTGTGGACCGCTTTGACATCGACGAGGCCGGGGATTTGGTCCTGATGCACGGCAATGAGGTCGTCATAATCGCAGGACGGTAATCGCAGGGCAGCAATCGCAGGACGGTGAGAGTCTCTATCCGCAGAGAATGCCCTGTGCAAAAACATGTATGGGTTTGCCATGGACAGCCGAGCACGGCCCCCTATTGTTGCGCCATGACACAAAAGCCCAACACTTCGTCAAAGCCCGTTGTCCGGTTCCTCGACCGGACCACGCCACCGCATATTGTCACCTTGGTGCTCATGGCCGGATTGTCCGCCATGACCATCAACGTGTTTTTGCCCGCCCTGCCCGAAATGACCGCCTATTTCGGCACTGAATATCGGGTAATGCAGCTTTCCGTGGCGATTTTCCTTGGCGTCAATGCGGTGCTGCAACTCATCGTTGGTCCCCTGTCTGATCGCTACGGTCGCCGCCCGGTTTTGATCGGCGGCATCGTGATTTTCCTGTTTGCCACGCTTGGTGCCATCTTTGCCCCCACCGCCGGGGTGTTTTTGGTGCTGCGCGCCACCCAAGCCGGAATCGTCACCGCCATGGTGCTGTCGCGCGCCATCGTGCGCGATATGGTGCCGGGCGAAGAGGCGGCACAGATGATCGCCTATGTCACCATGGGCATGTCGCTTGTGCCGATGATCGCACCCTCCGTGGGCGGCATTTTGACCTCGCATTATGGCTGGCAGAGCAGTTTTTGGTTGCTGTTGGGGGTCGGTCTTTTGTTGTTGGTTCTGGTGTTTTTTGATGCTGGCGAGACTGCGCCGCGTCGTTCTGGCACGATGAAAGACACGCTGCGCGGCTTTCCCGAACTGCTCAAATCCCAGCGCTTTCTGGGCTACGCCCTCTCTGCGGCCACCGCATCAGGAGCCTATTTCGCCTTTCTCGGTGGTGCCCCCTTCGTGGGGTCCACGCTGTTCGGCCTGTCCGAGGATCGGCTTGGTCTTTATATGGCCGCGCCCGCTGTTGGCTATTTCTTTGGCAACTTTCTGGCCGGTAAATTTTCCACCCGCCTCGGCATGAACAGCATGATCATGATCGGCGCAAGCATCAGCACGTTGGGCATCCTCGGCTCGCTCGTGTTGTTTCTTCTGGACCATGCCACGCCCGAAAGCTTTTTCTTTTTCATCACCTTTGTCGGCCTCGGCAATGGCATGCAATTGCCCAATTCCATCGCCGGATCGCTCTCCGTGCGCCCGCATCTTGCGGGCACGGCGGCGGGGCTGGGCGGGTCAATGTATATCGGTGGCGGGGCGATTTTGGCGGCCTTTGCCGGCTCGGTCCTGACCGTCGAAGGCGGTGCGCTGCCCCTCCTGTACATCATGGCCGCCGCCTCAGCCGCGTCGATCCTGGCCGCGATTTGGGTGGTGCGACGCGAACGGGTGATTGCCACAAGCTGAGCCACCGCCCCCTCAGTGAACCCTCTTGCCAAGGCGAGTTTGCACTGGCAAACCTTGCTTTGCAAACAACTCAGACACACGAGGGCGGCCATGGCTCAGCAAAAACTCTATGCCGGTGCGAAACTGCGCGAGACCCGGACACGGCTGGGTCTGACCCAACGCGCCTTTGCCGAAAAACTCGGTGTGTCGCTGCCCTATCTCAACCAGATGGAAAACAACAACCGCCCGGTCTCAACCGGCGTTGTGTTGGCACTGGCGCAGGAATTTGGCTTTGACGTGACTGAACTGTCGTCAGGCGACGCGGAGCGCATGGTCACCGATATGCGCGAAGCCTTGGTCGATCCGGTCTTTGCCGATGGCGCGCCGCCCTTGGCCGATCTGCGCTTGGCCGCCTCCAATGCGCCCGCACTGGCACGGGCGTTTTTGGAGCTGCACCGCGCCTATCGCCAGACCACCGAACGGCTTGCCTCGATGGACGAAGCGCTGGATCGCGAAAACAACCCCGCCCGCCCGAGCGCTTGGGAAGAGGTGCGCGATTTCTTTCATTATTGCGACAATTACATCGACCCGGTGGACCGCGCGGCAGAAAACTTTGCCCGCCCGCATGGCGAGACCCGCGATGTGGTCAAAGCCGCAATTGACACATTGGAGCGCAGCGGCATCACCCTGCGCGCATCGGGCGATAGCCTGCGCCGGTTTGACCCAGAGCACCGCACGTTGACCATTTCGGCCCGTGCCTCGGGGGCCACGCGCAGCTTTCAAATCCTGCACCAACTCGCTCTTGTGACCCAAGGCAAATTGTTGGACGCCACGCTGGATCTGGCGCGGTTTCAATCCGAACAAGCCCGCCAAATCGCCCGCATCGGCTTGGCCAATTATTTCGCCGGGGCCGCGCTTTTGCCCTACACCGAATTTCTGGCGGCGGCCCAAGAGGTGCGTCATGATCTTGAGCTTTTGTCGGATCGGTTTGGCGCGTCTATCGAACAGGTCGCGCATCGGCTGTCCACGCTTCAGCGACCGGGAGCCAAGGGCATTCCGTTCTATTTTGTCCGTGTCGATCAGGCCGGAACCATCACCAAACGCCACTCGGCCACGCGGTTGCAATTTGCCCGGTATGGCGGCGCGTGTCCGCTTTGGAATGTCCACCAAGCCTTTGAACGGCCAGGACATTTCCTGCGGCAACTGGCGGAAACACCGGATGGGGTGCGCTATCTGTCCATCGCGCGCGATGTGTCCAAACCGGGTGGGGCCTTTCATGCGCCTGTGCGGCGCTATGCGATTGGATTGGGCTGCGAGGTGACCCATGCCTCAGAGATGGTGTATGCCGATGATTTGGATGTGACCAAACCGGCGGCATTTGAACCGATCGGGATTTCCTGCCGCATATGCGAGCGGCGCGATTGCCATCAACGCTCTATCCCCCCACTGGAACGGCGCCTGACGATTGATCCGAACAACCGTGGCACCCTGCCGTATCGGATCGACTGACCCCATCAGCCGCGCGCGCTGAGCCAGACCCCGCCAAGGATCAATCCAGAGGCCATCACCAACCGCATTCCCATGGGTTCCCCCAGCAATAGCGCACCCGCAAAGGCGGTGATGACGGGCACTGAGAGTTGCGCACTTGCGGCCAAGGACGGCGGCAGGCGCGGCAGGACCGCATACCATAATGCATAACCCAAGGCCGAGGTCACAGCGCCGGAGGTGAGGGCCATGAGCCAGCCAAAGCCGGTGAGCGCCGAGGCCATTGGGCTGAGGAAAAACGCGATCAGCGCCAAGGGCACCGTGCCGATGAAATTACGCGCCGTGCGCGCCAAAGGTTCCGTGGCCCCGCGCCCAAGCAGGCTATAGATGCCCCAAGCCGCCCCCGCGAGCGCCATCAAAAGCGCTGCTCCCAAAGGCGGGGCAGTCAAGCCGGGGAACAGCAGCCATGCAAGGCCAGATAAGGCGATCACAACGCCCAAAATCGCCCGTCCACCGATCCTGTGGCCTCGTAGATAGCCCAGCACCAACATGGTGACCTGAACCATCGCGAACAGGATCAAAGCCCCACTGGCCGCCGCCATCGAGACATAGGCAAGCGAGAAGGCGGCGGCATAGGTGAACAGGGCCAAAATGGTCGGCAAATCGGAGCGGCTTGGGCACAAAGACTGGTGTCGCGCCATGGTCAAACCCGTCAAACCCGCCAAAACCACCGCCCCCGCGATCAACCGCACGGCAGCAAACGCCATGGCGCTGCCAACTGTGTCATGCGCCGGGTCCGACAGCGCGGCGCGGGTCAAAAGCGAATTGCCCGCAAACGCGAGGAGCGTGAGCAGCAAGAGGCCGAAGGTTTTGATGTCGATACGGCCCATGGATGCCCCCTGTTGCGCGCTGTGCAAGAGGTCATGCTGAGGGCTCTGGCGCAAAAGCGCAAGATGGGCAAAGGTATACAGAGACCATCATGGAGTTCAGAGGGAAAAGGCTGAACATTCTTTGAGGAAAGGTCTTTGAGAAAGAAAGTGGCGCGGTTGACGGGGCTCGAACCCGCGACCCCCGGCGTGACAGGCCGGTACTCTAACCAACTGAGCTACAACCGCGCATTGCCAAAAGAGGCAAGGTCTTTCCTATGCGCCCTTTCAGACGCGCGCCGTTTCCGGTGTGGTAGCATGGCGCGGTTGACGGGGCTCGAACCCGCGACCCCCGGCGTGACAGGCCGGTA